>Ga0114997_10000730_pt1 | contig 27239 bp, 26 predicted proteins | sample ArcticOcean_MG_C_2_FD_87045 | JGI IMG/M metagenome (GOLD analysis project Ga0114997, IMG submission 87045) | Marine microbial communities from western Arctic Ocean - ArcticOcean_MG_CB4_136 | ecosystem: Environmental > Aquatic > Marine > Oceanic | place: Arctic Ocean: Canada Basin | collected... | reverse complement strand
ACCATTGTTCATTATTTTAGAAGCTTCTTTTGCAACTTCTGTAAAAGAAAAACATGATATTAACATACTTTTTAAAAAATTATTTCTCGTAGTATTTAAATATTCTCCAGATAGTTCTGATTTATCCGAATATGCGACAGCATGTACGACAAAATCTATCTTACCCCATTTTTCATTAATATCTTTAAAGAGTTTAATTATTTCTTCTTTACTTTCTACATTGCAACTAAGGGTAAAATCAGAATTTAAAGATTTAGCTAATGGTATAACTCTTTTTTTTAAAGCATCCCCTAAATAAGTAAAAGCAAGATCTGCCCCATGTTCTGCTAACTTTTTAGATATACCCCAAGCAATAGATCTATCATTAGCCACACCCATTATAAGTCCCTTTTTTCCTTTTAATAAAGACATATTATTAATTTATTTTTTCAAATACCAAAGCTGCATTGGTGCCTCCAAAACCAAAGCTATTAGACATTACAGAATTTAAGGAAACGTCTTTTTCTATTTTAGTGATAATAGGAAATTTTTTAGCTTCATCATCCATATTTTCAACGTTTGCAGAGGCTGCAATAAAATTATTTTTCATCATGATAAGACTGTAAATAGCTTCATGAACTGAAGCTGCTCCCAAAGGGTGTCCTGATAATGATTTTGTAGAACTTATTTTAGGAATGTTATTACCAAAAGTCTCTTTAATTGCTTTCAGTTCCGTGACATCTCCTACTGGGGTCGATGTCCCATGAGTATTTATGTAATCAATTTTGTTTCTGGCAGTACTTAAGGCTATCTTCATACATCGAGCTGCACCTTCACCTGATGGAGCTACCATATCGTATCCATCAGAAGTAGCACCATATCCTGTTAGTTCAGCATAAATTTTTGCACCTCTAGCTTTTGCGTGTTCGTATTCTTCTAAAACCAAAACACCTCCTCCACCAGCAATTACAAAACCATCCCTTGTTTTATCATAAGCTCTAGAAGCTTTTTTTGGAGTATTATTATATTTAGTAGACAAGGCAGTCATAGCATCAAACATTGCAGTCATTGCTGTGTGGATTTCATCACTACCACCAGCAAAAACTATATTTTGTTTTCCAAGTTGAATAAGTTCCATAGCATTTCCAATGCAGTGACCACTAGTAGCGCAAGCTGAGCTGATAGTATAATTTGTTCCTTTGATTTTAAATGGAACTGCAAGAGTAGCAGAAGCTGTACTAGCCATAGTTCTTGGAACAATGAAAGGTCCCATAAGTTTTGGAGTTTTTACTTTTGTTTTTTCGGAAGCCAAAATAACATTTTTAATAGATGGTCCACCTGAGCCCATAACAATCCCCGTAGTAAAATTACTAACATCTTTTTCTTCTAAACCTGAATCTTTTATGGCTTCTTGCATAGCAATATAGTTGTATGAAGATCCATCTCCCATAAATCTAATAACTTTTCTGTCAATAAAATCTTCAATTTTTATATTAGGTTTTCCATGTATATGACTTTTTAAATTATATTCTTTGTACTCTTCACAAAATGATATACCTGATCTAGTATTTAAAAGAGACTGGAAAACCTCTTCTTGATTATTTCCTAAACAAGATACTATTCCTAATCCAGTTATCACTACTCTTCTCATTGTTTAAATAATCCTACTTTTAAATTTTCTGCTTGGTATATTGCTTTATCATCACTATATAAAGTGCCATCAGCCAATCCTACAACAGCTCCTTCTTTTTTTAAAATTCTTTTTATATTTACTTCATATCTAGCAATTTTAGCTGTAGTGAGAATTTCACCAGTAAATTTAACAGAATTTACTCCAAGAGCTCTACCCCTGCCTGGTTCACCTCTCCATCCTAAATAAAAACCTACTAATTGCCACATCGCATCTAATCCCAAGCATCCAGGCATCACAGGATCTTCTTTGAAATGACAATCAAAAAACCACATTTTTTCTTTTATATCAAATTCAGCTTCAATTAATCCTTTTTTATATTTTCCTTTTTCTTCATTTATATTTATAATTCTATCAAACATAAGCATCGGTGGCGATGGTAGTTTTGCATTACCTGCGCCAAATAATTTTCCATTAGCACAATCAATTAACTCTTCATATTTAAAGCTATTTTTTTTAATCATATAGATAAATTAATACTTGATTTAATAACTTTATTACATATATTTAGTTTAGAATAATTATAAGTTATAAAAAAATGAAATTTTAACATGATAAATGATTTTAACCCCTTTATTAACCGATTAAGATCATCCGGTTTAAGGCCGACAAAGCAAAGACTTATGATATGTAAGGTACTTTTCGACAGAAAAGATACATTTCACTTTACAATAGATAATTTAAAAAAAAAAATAGAAAAAAATACCAAAAGTAGAATTTCTCTAGCTACGGTTTACAATACTGTACATGCTTTTAAAAATAACGGTTACTTAAAAGAAATTTCTTTACAAGGTAACAAAACTTTTTTTGACACAAATTCAAAGAGTCATCATCATTTTTATGATAAGGACACAGGCAATTTATCGGATATTAAAAATGAAGATATATTTATAAGCAAGATTCCATTCGCGCCAAAAGGAAAAAAAATTAGTGAAGTAGAAGTTACAATAAGTGTTGCGAACAATAATCACTATCAAAAAAAATAATTAATTTTAATTTAAAATTATTACTTATAACGATTCTAAAGTATTGACATCTACTTTAGAATGATTATAAATAAAATTTTACTAACAATTAATTAATTTAAAGGAGAATTGTAATGGCGTTAAAAGGAAGTAAAACTGAAAACAACTTAAAAGAGGCTTTTGCAGGAGAGAGCCAAGCAAATCGTAGATATTTATATTTTGCACAAAAAGCAGACGTAGAAGGTTACAACGATGTAGCCGCAGTTTTTAGATCTACTGCAGAGGGAGAAACTGGTCATGCACATGGTCATCTAGAATTTTTAGAAGAAGTTGGTGACCCTGCAACTGGCAAACCAATTGGAGAGACTAAAGCCAATCTAGAATCTGCTGTTGCTGGAGAAACTCATGAGTATACTGACATGTATCCAGGTATGGCAAAAACAGCTAGAGAAGAAGGTTTTGAAGAGATAGCAGACTGGTTTGAAACTTTAGCAAAAGCTGAAAAATCACACGCTGGTAAATTTCAAAAAACATTAGAGTCCATTTAATAAGTAATATGGTGGGGATTTTCCCCACCAAAAAACTCTAAATCAATGAATAAAGAAGGTAGCACTCAAGCACCCAAAAGACATCCTATAGATTTCAAACATCCTGATTTTCTTGATCAGAAAAAATTAGATCAAGAAATGAGAAGAGTTTTTGATATTTGTCATGGTTGTAGAAGATGTTTTAATCTCTGCGATAGTTTCCCAAAACTTTTTGATATGATTGATGAATCAAAAAATGAAGATGTAGAAAGTTTATCAAGTGACAAATTTGCCCCTGTAGTAGATTCGTGCACACTTTGCGATATGTGTTTTATGACAAAATGTCCTTATGTCCCTCCTCATGAATTTGATTTAGATTTTCCACATTTGATGCTTAGGTATAGAACACTTCAAAAAAAACTAAATAAACTAGCATTAATACCTGCGCAACTAGCTAAAATGGATAGAAACGCAAAAATTGGAATTATGTTTTCATGGTTCATAAATTGGGGATTAAATATTAAAAACAAGATTTTAAGAACTATATTAGAATTAATATCTGGCATAGACAAAAGAGTTGAACTACCAAAATATAATTCTGAAACCTTTACAAATTATTTTAAAAAAAATAATAAATCTATAAAAATAGAGGGTTTATCCAAAAATAGAAAAGTAGTTATTTATTCAACGTGTTTTGTAAATTTTAATAAGAAAGATACTGGCATTGCCGCACTTAAAGTCTTAAAAAAAAATGGAGTAGAAGTTCAGGAAGCTTACCCTGGTTGTTGTGGCATGCCTTTTTTAGAACAAGCAGATTTACCTAGAGTAGTTAAACAAGCAAAAAAAATTTCTAAAGATTTATTAGGATGGGTAGATAAAGGCTATAAAGTGATTACGCTTACAGCCAGTTGCGGATTAATGTTAAAATTTGAATGGCCATTATTATTGCCTGAGAATGAAGATGTGAAAAAACTATCAAAAAATGTCAGTGATATTGATGAATATATAGTAGATATTTCAAATAAAGAAGGTTTGGCAGAAGGACTTGAAGAGATTGATGGAGGAGTAACAGTACATCACGCTTGCCACGCAAGAGCACAAAATATGGGAATTAAAGCTAGAGATATGCTGAAGTTAATACCAAATATTAAAATTGATGTAGTTGAAAAATGTGCTGGCCATGGGGGTACTTTTGGTGTGATGAAATCAACCCATGATCTTGCAGCAAAAATAGGGAAACCCACTCTAAGGCAAATTAAAAAAAAAAATAACAAATATATGACATCTGATTGTCCATTAGCAGCCAAACATTTAAAACAATTAGAACTAGATACTAAAATTTCTAATGATGAGGCATTGCACCCCATCGAATTATTGGCCAAAGCATATAAGTTATAATTATGACAAGAGAAAAAAAAATTATAGAAAAAAATGATTTATTTTCTAATGAAGACTACACAAAAAATAGAAAAGAAATTAGAAAAAAATTAGTTGAATTTAAAAAAAATAGAAGAATATCTCTTGGACCTTATGCTACATTTTATTTTGAAAGTTTTGAAACAATGCTTGCTCAAGTTCAAGAAATGCTTCACATAGAAAAAGGTGGAGATAATCAATTGAAAGATGAATTAGCAGCATACAATCCATTGGTACCTAGCGGAAAAGAACTCATAGCTACTCTAATGTTTGAAATAGATAACCCTATAACTAGGGCAGAATTTTTAGGGAAAGTAGGTGGAATAGAAGAGAAAGTGTATATAAAAATTGGTAAAGAAAAAATTAAGGCAAATCCAGAAAAAGATGTTGATAGAACCTCAGCAGAGGGAAAGGCTTCATCTGTACAGTTTATACATTTCATTTTTTCAGAAAATCAAATTAAGCAAATCAAAGATTTTTCAAATACTGCGTTGTTAGGCATAGAGCATGAATTATACAATCATTCTATTAATATTAATGAACTAACAAAAAAAGCTTTAATTAAAGATTTTAATTAAAGTTCCCCCAAAGTGCCTCCTTTAAAACCCAACCATTATATCCCCCTGTTTCAATTTGACACCAACTTTTGTTACATTTTCTAATTAAAACTAATCTTCCAATTTCAAGTCTTACTAATGGTTTTGAATAAATAGTTTTTTTTTTATAGATAATATTATTTTTTCTAATATTTATAGCAGATTTTTTTTTTGAAAGTTGAGATATATGTATCCAACCTGAGTTGCTTTCATAATCTTTAATTTTTCTCCAAGTTTCTGATTTATCAATTATTATTACAGGCAAATATTTTTTTTTATATACTAGCTTTATCGGGTATTTAAAGGAAGGACCTTGTCTTAAATTAACTTTACTATTTTTTAAAGTTAAAAATGTAATATTCTCAACAGCAATAGTTTTATTAAAAGAAAATAAAAGTAAAATACATATTATAAAATATAAATTTTTATTCATTACAGAAGCAATCTGAACGTTTGTTTAGTTTAACTTTTCTGAAATGAAGTTTTAATGAATCTACAATTAGTATATAACCGCATAAACTTTCTCCAATTTTAAGTATCTCTTTTACAACTTCACTAGCTTGAATACTTCCAATTATTCCACCTAAGCTACCCAAAACTCCATCAAACTCACAATTATCATCATCTAAATTATTTGGCATTATAGGTATAAAGCACCTAAGACAAGGCGATTTTTTTTTAGTAAAATTAAAAGTATAAACGTGTCCATCAAACTTGCTTATTGCTCCAGAAACTAAAATTTTTTTATTTTTTAAACAATAATCATTAATTAAAAAGCGTGTACGAAAATTATCACTTCCATCAACTATTAAGTTAAATTTTTTTGCAATTTTATCAATATTTTTTTTAGAAAGCTTCTCACAAAATGCTTCTAATTTTAAATTAGGGTTTATTTTTTTTAATTTATTAATTGCTGTAGTAGATTTTTTTTTATTTATATCCCTGGATGTAAAAATAATTTGCCTAGTTAAGTTAGATATTTCTACAGTATCTTTATCTATAATTCCAATTTTACCAATACCCATCGCAGCTAAATAAATTGCAGTAGGCGATCCTAAACCTCCAGCTCCAACAATTAAAACACTTGATTTAAGAAGTTTTTTTTGCCCATTAACGCCAATCTTTTTTAAAATTATTTGTCTAGAGTATCTTTCAATTTGATTATTTGTAAATTCCATTAATAGCCATTATTTACCCGTTGAACCAAATCCACCTTTTCCTCTTAATGTGTCTGGCAAATTTTTTACTTCCTCAAATTCTATTTTATGTATAGGCATTAAAATCATTTGTGCGATTCTATCTTTGTTATTAATAATAAAATCACTATTACCGTGGTTAAAAAGTATTATTTTAATTTCACCCCTATAATCACTATCAATTGTTCCGGGTGTATTTAAAACAGATATGTTGTTTTTTGCTGCAAGCCCTGATCTTGGTCTTATTTGTATCTCATAATCTTCCAAAAAAGCAACTGAAAGGCCGGTGGGCACTAAACATGAGCACATTGACACTAATTTAATTGGTTGCTTTATAAAAGCCATTAAATCCATACCAGATGAACCTTTTGTTTTATAAGCAGGCGTTTCTACTGCTGGGTCTAGTTTTTTAATTAATACTTTTACCATTAAACTTCAACTTAATTGGCTAATGACTCTGTTGACAATTTCGTCTGAGATTTCAGATTTTTTTTTCATGATAAGTTTTTCAGTATTAATTTTTTTATTTTTATAGAAAATTGTTACTTCATTAAAATCTGAATCGAAACCTATGGATTTATTTGAAACATCATTAGCAATAACCCAGTCACAATTTTTTTCAGCTAATTTTTTTTTTGCGTTTCTTTCTAGATTATTTGTTTCTGCAGCAAAGCCTATAACTAATTTTGGTCTAAGAGAATTATGATTTGATATATAATTTAAAATATCAATATTTTTTTCTAAATTTAAATTTATGTAATCTTCTTTTTTTATTTTTCTTTCATTTTTTTCTATAACTTTAAAGTCTGCTACAGCTGCAGAAAATATAGCAACATCTGCAGGTAAATTATTTTGTGTTTCTTTAAACATTTGTTCAGCAGTTTCAACTTTTATAAAATTTATACCCTCATTTACCTTCAAATTAGTTGGTCCAGATATCAGTGTAGTTTCAAATCCTTTTAGTGATAATGATTTTGCTAATTCAAATCCTTGTTTACCACTAGAATTATTAGTTATAAATCTAACTGGGTCAATATACTCGCGTGTAGGTCCTGCGGTTACTAGTGCCCTATATTTTTTACATTTATTTAAATTAATAAAATAATTATCAATTTTTTTTACAATTTCATTAGGCTCTGTCATTTTTCCTTCACCAAACTCACCACAAGCCATATCACCTATTTCTGGACCAATAATTTTATAACCAAATTTTTTTAATTTATTTAGATTTTCCTTAGTAGAGGGATGTTCCCACATTCTAACATTCATTGCTGGAGCTAAAAAAATATCTTTATTTGATGCTAAGATTACAGCTGAAGCCAAGTCGTCTGATGAACCAGCACTTAATTTTGAGATAGTATTGGCTGTAGCAGGCGAAACAAGAATAACATCAGCCCATCTTGAAAGCGATATATGATCCATTTCAGATTCATTTTCAACGCTAAATAAATCTTCATAGATCTTTTCTTGAGAAAGTGAAGCAACAGATAATGGTGTAACAAACTTTTTAGCGTTCTTGGTTAAAATTGTTTTAATTTGAACACCTTTTTTTTTTAATGATCTGACTATTTCTAAACTTTTGTATGCAGAAACTCCTCCACAAATAATTAAAAGTATTTTCTTTCCTGATAAATTTTTCATAATTATATTATTAAAATACCATGACAGCAAAAATTACAAGTACTAAAACTCCCCCTAAAATTTTGTTACGTAAAATTTCTAGCTTTAATTCTTCATTTTTAAGACTATGATATGCCATTGTATTAGGATTAAATTTACCTTCAGCAATTAACGTCATAACATCATTTGCTTTATCCATAATAACAGGTAGGTCAGGCAATTTTTTTAGGACTTCAGAAGCTTTAGATGCTGCTTCTCCAGCGATATTAATAGGGTTTTTGAAATCCATTAACCAATTTTCTAAAATTGGTTTCGAGACATCCCATATATTTGTATCAGGGTTGAGTTTACGAGCTACACCCTCAACAACAACCATGGTTTTTTGTAAAAGTAATAATTGTATTTGAGTTTGCATATTAAATTTTTCAGTAACATTAAAAAGTTGGCTTAATAATTTACTACCAGATATATTTTTAATTGATTGACCAAAAATTGGCTCTCCTATTGAACGTAAAGCTTGTGCAAATTCGTCTTTGGAAACATTATGTGGAACTAAACCAGCTAAAAAATGAATTTCAGCTACCTTTTTATAATCTCTTTTAATAAATCCATAAAGTATTTCTGCTAAAAACCTTTTATTATTTTTATCTAATCTTCCCATTATACCAAAATCAACAGGAACGATATCTCCATTTTTATTAACAAAAATATTTCCTTGGTGCATGTCTGCATGGAAAAACCCATCACGGATGGCATGTTTAAGAAAATTCTGAATAATATTTTTTGCCAATTTTTTTGTGTCAATACTTAATAATTTTAAGTTTTCAACTTCACGTATTGAAATTCCATCTACTTTAGCTAAACAAAGAACTTCTTTGCTAGTATAATTCCAATAAATTTTTGGAACATTAAAACCTAAATCATTTTTTGTATTTTCATAAAATTCATTTGCAGCCGCAGCCTCAAATCTTAAATCCATTTCAACATTGGTAATTTCACGTAAAAGCTGAACAATTTCAATTAACTTGAGCCTCTGCGTTTTTTTTATAAGATTTTCAACAAGGTAAGCCAAAAGTAATAACGCATCTAATTCTTCATTAAAAATTTTTTCGATATTTGGGCGCAAGATTTTGATTGCCACTTCTTTATTTACATTATTATCTAATATTTCTGCAAAATGAACTTGAGCAATAGATGCAGCAGCTACAGGCTCAGATATATTTACAATCTGAGAAAAAATTTTGCTACCAAGTTCTTTCTTTAAGATGTTTTTTGCTTCATAATCATTAAATGCAGGAAGTTTGTCTTGAAGTTTTTCTAAATCATTTGCAATTTTTTCACCAATTATATCAGGTCTAGTTGCTAGAAATTGACCTAGTTTTATAAAAGTTGTACCCATATCTTGCAGTGCGTTACATAGTTTTTCTCCTGCGGTAAAATTATTATTTCTTTCCTGATCTTTAAAACTAAAACCAATTATAAAAAAAAGTATTTTAACGGCTAATGGGGGATTATAAACTTCATATATAGATAAAATCGCACCAGAAGAAGATATTTTTCTTCCAATTTTAAATAGCATAAATATTTTTTTAAACACTTTTATACTTTCCAAGCAGAATGAATAGCAACTATTCCTCCACTTAAATTTTTAAATGAAACATTTTCAAATTTATTTTTATAAATTTGATTTAGAAATTCGTCTTGGGTATAAAATTTATCTATACTATCAACAAGATATTCATATGGTGCAGATTTTCCTATTATTAGATTACCAATTTTAGGGATTGTTTTTGAATATGTTTGATAAAATCTATTCAAAATCTCGCTTTGAACTTTAGAAAATTCTAAACACAAAAATCTACCTCCTGGTTTTAATACACGGTATGCCTCTTTAAGTGCAATATTGATATTTTCAACATTTCTTATTCCAAAACTCACTGAGTAGTAATCAAAAAAATTATCTTTAAATGGTAATTTTTCTGCTCTATTACAAAACCATTTAATATTAGAATAATTTTTTATTTTTTTTTTATTTAAGTCAAGCATTCCTTTGTTCTCATCTACACAATACACACTACCGTTATAATTAATTTTTTCTAAATATAACTTTGCAATATCACCGGTACCAGAAGCGACATCAATCAGTTTAGTATTTTTTTGAGGATTTAACATATCGATAAATTTTCTTTTCCATAATCTGTGTATACCAAAGGACATTACGTCATTCATAAGGTCATATTTTGTGAAAACGTCTTGAAATACCTTTGTTGCTTGCCTTAAATTATTTTTGCTATAGTTTCTCATTTAAATTAATAGATCATATGTTAAGTTTTTAAACAATATATATAATACGCTGATGCCCGAACTTCCAGAAGTAGAAATTGTTAAAAGATCTTTATTAAAATTAACAAATAAAGCAAATATTATAGGTATTAAAATTTACAACAAAAATTTACGTTATAAAATACCATATAATTTTATAAATAAGCTTAAAGGTCAAAAAATACTAAGAATTTCTAGAAGAGCAAAATATTTAATTTTTTATTTTAAACAAAAAATACTACTAATTCATCTTGGGATGAGTGGAAAATTATTACTAGTAAACAGAAAAAATAAAAAAATATTAAAAACAAGCTTTTATTATGGTATAAATATTTTACCAAAACATAATCATCTTTACTTTATTTTAAGTAATGGATTTACATTAATATACAATGATGTAAGACGGTTTGGTTTTTTAAAATTATATGATCATGTTAATTTAAAAAAAATTAGTTTTTTAAAGAAATTAGGATTTGAACCTTTTAGCAAAAAGTTTAACAGCACATATTTTAAAAAAAAAATAAATAGTAAAAAAAAAAATATTAAAAATTTGTTGATGGATCAAAACTTTGTAAGTGGTTTAGGTAATATATATGTAAATGAGGCTCTATTTATGTCTAAAATTCACCCGAGCAGGCCTTGTAGAAATTTAGGTAACTTAGAGATAGTGAATTTAATCTCAAATATTAAAAAAATTTTAAAAAATTCAATTTCTGAGGGAGGTTCATCAATTAAAGATTTTATGAGCTCAGGTGGAAAAAGCGGCAATTTCCAACAATTTTTCAAAGTTTACGCTAGAGCGGGTAAAAAATGTTCCCGTATTTCGTGTAAAGGTGAAATTAAAAAGATTTTTATATCCAATAGGTCGTCTTTTTATTGCGATAAGTGTCAAAAATAAATTGATATTGACCGATGCAATTCATAAGGATATACAATCGTCTCTCTATGCCTAATACTAAATCAGCAATAAGAAGAACAAAAAAAACAAAGCTGCAAACATCAATTAATAAAATTAGAAAAAGTAAATACAAATCTGCTATTCGACAAATGAATAGTTACATTTTGTCAAATAAAGTTTCGGAAGCAAAGAAGTACTTACCAGAATTCTACTCTCAATTGATGAAGATTGCCAAAACTGGTGTAATAAAAAAAAAAACTGTGTCAAGAAAAATTTCTCGAATATCTAAAAAACTAATGGTACAACCGAAAAAAAATTAAATTCAAAGTTGTAAATTTCTATAAATTAATAGTTGTAATTTTTTCAAAAAATTTGAAAATATTTGTTACAACTAAATAAAAATCTTTGTTATCAAATATGTCAACATGTAGTTTATTAGTACATCCAGTTGTATAAATTATTTTTTATGTAAATTTTTTTACTACTTCAGATTTAATATTTAAATATAAAAAAATACAACCATTTTTTTTTTTGTAAACGTTGCATTCAACTTAAAAAAAAATTACACATGAGCTATTCTTAATAAAAAATTTATGCCTGAAAACTTATCAATAGAAAGTGCTGACGCTCCATTAGTAAAAGAAGAAAGTATATTAGATTGGAATAAGCTAATTACCAAATTTAAATCTTCTTTTGGCAATGATGTATATAATAGTTGGATTAGGAATATTAATTTAAAAAAAGAATTTAACCATTATATAATTCTTTCTGCGCCAACAAGATTCGTGCGGGACTGGGTTGTGTCTAGATACGCCGACAAAATGTTAGATACTATTAAAGATTTCAAGAAGAGCATTGAAAGAATAGAATTTATAATAGACGATAAAGAAAAAATAATTGATAAAAAGTATATTGATAACAGCGCAAAAGTTTCCTTAATGGAAAACTCACTATTAAATTATAATAGATTTAATATAAACAATAGTTTTGATAATTTTATAGTCGGAGAAGGTAATGATTTAGCCTACACTGCTGCAAAAAAAATATGTTCTGAATCCTCACATTACAATCCACTTTTTATTTACAGTGCTGTTGGTATGGGTAAGACGCATTTGTTAAATGCTATTGGTCTAGAAATTCAAGCCAGAAAGAAAGTAATGTTTATTTCAGCAGAAAGGTTTATGTATCATTTTATTAGATCTATAAAAAGCAACGAAATGGTCAAATTTAAAGACCTATTTAGAAAAGCTAATGTTTTTATAATAGATGACATACAATTTATTGGTGGTAAAGAAGCCATGCAAGAAGAATTTTTTCATACATTTAATTCACTAATTGAAAAAGGTTCTCAAATAGTAATATCATCTGATAAATCGCCTTCAAACCTTGAGAGAATTCAAGAAAGAATTACATCTAGAATGAGCGGAGGGCTAGTTATTGATATCCAACCGCCCGACCAAATTTTAAAGATAAAAATTTTAAAAAATAAAATGCAAGAGATAAAGAAAAATTTTAATGAAAATTATGTTTTAAGTGATGAGATTTTAAATTTTTTAGCTTCTGAAGTTAACTCTAGTATTAGAGAAATGGTTGGAGCTTTAAATAGAATTCTAGTATTTAGTAATACAAATTCAAAATCACCAACAATTTATGAATGCAAAAAAATTTTAAAAGATTTTATAAATTATAATAAAAAATCTATTGATATAGAAACAATTCAAAAAATAGTGGCAAATCATTTCAATCTTAATCTACAAGAAATGTTATCAGCTAGAAGGTCTCGATCTTTAGCTAGGCCGAGGCAAATAGCCATGTATTTATCTAAGCAGCAGACAACAAATTCTTTACCAGATATTGGAAGAAAATTCTCTAATCGTGACCACACAACAGTAATTCATGCTGTAAAAAAAATTGAAACACTGATTATCAAAGATAATGAAATAAAACAAAATGTTGAAGAAATTAAGAATAAACTCCTTAAAAATTAAACCATGCAATTTACCATCAATAGAGATATTTTTTTAAAATCTTTAGGACACGCTCAAGGAATAATAGAAAAAAAAACAACTCTGCCCATTCTATCTAATATTCTTTTAGAAGCAAAAAACTCTAAAATTAAAATTACAGCTACCGATTTAGACATAGTTTATTCTGAGGAAATACCGCTTCAAGAAATAAAAAGTGAAGGTGCTACAACCACATCATCTAGCATACTTTACGACATCTTGAGAAAACTAGAAACTAATACAAAGGTTGAACTTTTTTTACAAGATAAAAACAAATTAAAATTAACGTCTGGAAACTCAAAATTTAATTTAAATTGTATACCATCAGGTGATTACCCGCTGTCTACTGATGACATTGAGAAAAAAACTTTTGAAATAACAACACAAAAATTACTTAGAGTTTTGAATAAAACGAAGATTTCAATTTCAAATGATGAAACAAGACATTATTTAAATGGAATTTATCTTCATAAAGTTCAATTAGAAGATAAAGTATTTTTATCCGCAGTTGCAACTGACAGTCACAGACTTTCATCTAGCAGTCTAGAAATTGAACCTGATATAGATTTTGATTCCATTATACTTCCTAAAAAAACTATATTTCAGCTCATATCCTTATTAGAACAAAGTGCTGATAAAGTCGCAATTTCAAATAGCAAATCAAAAATCAAGTTTGAAATTGGAAAAGGTATTTTAACATCTAAAGTTATAGATGGAAGATTTCCAGACTATAATAAAGTTGTTCCAAAAGGTAATGATAAAATATTAAAAATAAAATTAAATGAATTTAAAAACTCTATTGAGAAAGTTAATACAGTTTCCTCAGACCGAAAAGAAGGTTTAAAAATGAACATATCTAAGGATAATTTACAACTATCAGTTACTAGCCCTAATAGTGGAGAAGGAATCGATAATATTAAAGTAAATTTTAATTCGGATGATATGAATATTAGTTTTAACAGTCGATATCTTATTGATATTACATCGCAAATTGAGAGTGATTTAATCATTTTGAATCTGAAGGATCCAGGATCGCCAGTTTTAATTAATGATTTAAGTGATCAGAATAGTTTCCATGTAGTAATGCCTATGAAAATTTAAATTATTAGTCAAAAAAAAATTAAAGATTATTTTTTTAAGGTCAATTAACTATTGAATATCAAGGGTAATTGAGTGAGTAACTGCAATTTATTTTCCAGTATAGATTTAGTTTTCTTTAAAAAAGTGGTAAAACTATTAGTAAAATTTTTCTTATATGATCAAAAATATTAAAAATAATAATTCAAATTATAGTGCAGAATCTATTAAAGTACTTAAAGGGTTAGAGGCAGTAAGAAAAAGACCTGGAATGTATATTGGTGATACTGATGATGGAACAGGTCTGCACCACATGGTTTATGAGGTAGTTGATAATTCTATCGATGAAGCTCTAGCAGGGCACTGCAATAATATTAAGGTTACAATTAATGCAGACAATTCAGTTTCAGTAGAAGACGATGGAAGAGGTATTCCAGTTGATATGCATAAAGGAGAAAAGAAATCTGCTGCAGAAGTCATAATGACACAATTACATGCAGGAGGAAAATTTGACCACGATTCATATAAAGTTTCAGGAGGACTTCATGGGGTTGGAGTTTCAGTAGTTAATGCTTTATCAGAAAAGCTAATACTAAAAATATTTAGAGACAAAAAGGAGTACCGCGTTGATTTTAAAGATGGAAAAGAACAATCACCATTAAAAACTACAGGGAAGTCAAATAAAACTGGAACTTTTATTAATTTTTTACCTTCTAAAGAAGTTTTTTCACAAACTAAATTTAATTCAACAGTTTTACAAAAAAGAATGAGAGAGCTTGCTTTTTTAAATAAGGGATTAAGCATTTTATTGATAGATAAAACTGCTAAAAAAGAAAAAAAATATGAAAATAAATATGATGGAGGTATAGAAGAATTTGTAGAATTTATAGATAAAAATAAAAAAATTTTAGTAAATAAAAACGACACTAGCTTATTTAAAAAACCAATCTATTTTACAGGAACAAAAGACAATGTGATTGTTGAGTGTTCATTTAAATGGAATGCTGGTTATTCTGAAGAAATGTTACCATTCACAAACAACATTACTCAAAAAGATGGAGGCACACATTTATTAGGTTTTAGGAGCGCTTTAACAAGGGTAATTAATAAATATGCAATTAGTAGCAACCTTTTAAAAAAAAACAAAATAACATTAGCTGGAGAAGATATTAGGGAAGGTTTAACAGGAGTGTTGTCATTAAAAGTTCCAGATCCAAAATTTTCATCACAAACAAAAGATAAACTTGTTTCATCGGAAGTCAGATTTATTGTTGAATCTATAGTAAGTGATAGATTTTCAACATGGCTTGATCAGAATCCAAGTATAACAAAAATCGTATTATTAAAAATAGTACAAGCAGCTGTTGCTAGAGATGTTGCAAGAAAAGCACGCGAAGGCGTTAGAAGAAAAGGATCTTTGGAATTATCAGGATTACCAGGAAAACTTGCAGACTGTCAAAATTCAAAAAGTGAAGGAACTGAGATTTTTATTGTAGAGGGTGACTCAGCGGGAGGGTCTGCTAAACAAGGAAGAAATAGAGAGTTTCAAGCAGTACTGCCATTAAGAGGGAAAATATTAAATACATATGTAGATACAAGTGGAAAAAAGTCTAAAAACGGAAATAGTAAAGATTTGGAAACTAAGGCATTTTCAAAAATGATGTCTTCCAACGAAATTGTTACTTTGATTAATGCATTAGGAACAGGGTCCCAAGACTTTAAGATTGAAAACTTGAGATACGAAAAAATTATAATCATGACCGACGCTGATGTTGATGGATCTCACATAAGAACTCTACTATTAACTCTGTTTAATAACCATCCATTTAATGAACTGATTGAAAAAAATCATTTATATTTAGCCCAACCTCCTTTGTACAAAATTACTAAAAATTCTAAAAATTTTTATATAAAAAATGAAAAAGAATTAGAAGATTTTTTAATGAAAAATTCAGGAAAATCAAAAAGTGAAATTAAAAAAAACAGCAGAGAGTTTAATAAGTTTATTGAAAACGAAAAAAGCAAAGTTAATATTCAAAGATTTAAAGGACTGGGAGAAATGAACCCAGATGAACTATGGGAAACAACTTTAAATCCTGAAAAGAGAATATTATTACAAGTTAAATATTCAAATAATACAAAAATTAAATCTAAAAAAGATCAGGATTTAATTCAAATACTTATGGGAGATGAAGTGGCTCCACGAAAAAATTTTATAATCAGTCGTGCCTTAGAAGTTTCAAATTTGGATATATAATTTTAGATGAAATTTTCAGATGTTTTTACTTCAAAAGACAACATCCAATTAGATAAAAAAACTTTAGTTATACTTAGGTGGATAGCTATAATTGGTCAGTATATTTCAATTAATATTGTGTTTTTTGTTTTAGATTTTGAACTACCTTTTTTTTATGCCAATATAATCGTTTTGCTAGGTGTAATTACTAATTTTTATTTACAGTTCCTGGTAAAAGAAAATCAGCTAAGCAACATGAAATCTTCTATATATTTGCTATATGATTTAATTCAATTGTCTTTATTACTTTTTTTAACTGGTGGTGTTACTAACCCTTTTATAATTTTATTAATTATACCTGCAGTGGTCTCGTCTACTTTTTTGAGTTTAAGAAGCACAATAAATTTATCAATTATTACAATAATAATTTTAGTTGTTTTAACACTTTACCATTTCCCTTTGCCTCATTTTGATGAGCTGCATTTTCATGTACCAAATTATTATCTATATGCAATACCTTCTGCAATTATAATAGGATTAGTTTTTTTAGCATATTTTGGAGCAAGATTTGGCCAAGAATCTAGAAAAAGAACAGAAGCTTTAAATAGATTAGAATTAATTCTAGCAAAAGAACATGAATTAGAATCAATCGGCATACAAGCAGCAGCAGCAGCACATTCTTTAGGGACACCTTTATCTACTATTACTGTTGTTGCAAAAGAATTAGAAAAAGAAATAGGAAATAATCCACAATACACAAAGGACATAAGTTTACTTTTATCTCAAACCAAAAGATGTTCAGAAATTTTAAAAAATCTTTCTCAAGATCAGCTAAAAGACGATAATTTTCTAAGTAACATAAAAATTGAAGATTTGCTCAATGAAGTAGTTAGATCTTTTAGCGAAATATCTGAAAAAAAAATATTATTAGTTAAAGAGCAAAATGAACTAAATCCACAAATAGAAAGAACACTAGAAATCATGTATGGGCTGAGGAATTTTATTGGTAATGCAGTTAAATATAGCAATTCTTGTGTGGAAATTAATCTAAAAAGTAACGATACAATTACCGAAGTTAAAGTAAGCGATGATGGGCCTGGATTTCCAGAAGACGTTATTGATCTTTTGGGGGAACCCTATATAAGATCAAAAAATAAAATTATTAGTCCTAAATCTGGACTAGGACTAGGAACTTTTATTGGTAAAACACTTTTAGAAAGAATGAAAGCAAGTGTTGAGTTTAATAATTCTACCAAATTAAATGGTGCTATGGTTATTATTAAATGGGAAACTAAAGATTTACTTAATATTTAGATTTTTTTTTAAATTCAAAAACGTAAGCAATTATCTTATATGCTAGTTTTGCTACTAAAAAGTTATAGGAATTAAATCCTTTTATTGGCGATAGTTCATTTATATCTGCTCCAACTATATTAGAATTTTTTGCAGCTATCTTAATTATGTTTAATGTTTCGTCCCACAGCAATCCACCTGGTTCAGGAGTGCCTGTTGCTGGCATTATGCTAGAATCTAGTCCGTCTACGTCAAATGTTAAATAAACAGTTTTATTTTTTATCAACTGCTTAAATTTTTTTAAATTCCATTTTAGTTTATCTTTAGCCCAAAAAATATTAATTCTTGAAGAATTATTTTTTAAATAGGGAATTTCACTTTCAGAAATATTTCTTATTCCAAAAGAAATCACAGACACATTTTTGTAGTCCAGGCATCTTTTAATTGCAGAAGCATGTGAAAACTTTTGTCCATTATAGCTTTCTCTTAAATCTGCATGAGCATCAAAATGTAATAAGCATAAATTTTTGTGTCTCTTAACAAATGGAGCAATACAGCCTGGTGTGATAGAGTGCTCGCCACCAAATGTCATTGGAAAAAGATTTTTATCTAAGATTTTTTGGTTAATGTCAGACATTTTTTCTAATGCCTTTTTAATATCTCTATTAATTTTAAAGGGTTTTAATGTTTTTATTCCAATTTTCTTGTAGGGTTGACAGTTTAGTTCTTCGTCATACAATTCAACTTGATGTGAAGCTTTAATTATTTCTTTTGGACCATTTTTAGTACCACTTCCGTAACTGACAGTTTTTTCTAAACCAAAAGGAACAATAACTACTTTCTCTTTAAAATTAAATTTATTATCAATTCCAAGAAACCCTTTTTTGTTTGAAAAATAATCCACTTTTAACTAAATATTTTTGAAAATTTTTTAGGTTTTCTTTGTTCCCAGTGCCTACGATGGTAAGCATCACTAGCTATAAGTGGAAGCACACTAGTTGCTTCAGCAAAAACCATTTGTTCTTTTGAAACATCAACTTTACCCCAAGAACTTGCTTCTTTTAATGTAGAGCTACTGCAAGCACCGTCTCTAGTGTCAGCAACAGTAATTTGAACCGCATATTTATGCATATCAACCTTTTTACCTAAAAGCTCTGCACAAACCACTGTATCTTGTACAAAATTTTTTGGAACACCGCCCCCAACCATAAAAAGTCCTGAGGATTTGGATTTAATTTTTATTTCAGTTAATTCTCTAAATTCTCTAATAGAATCTATAGTTATACATTTTTTTGGGCTCTTTTCTTGATGCATTACTAGCCCAAATCCTGCGCTTGAATCTGTAAATGCAGGGCAAAAAATTGGTACATTATTATCATAAGCAGTTTCAATTAATGACCCCTTTTTTTTTGAATTAGTTTTTAAATATCTTCCTATCTCATTTATAAATTCTCTGGAAGTATAGGGCCTAGGTTCTAAGCTATCAGCTATTTCACAAATTTTTTTATCACACGTCTGCAGTTCTTCTTCATCAATATAGGTGTCATATATTCTATCTATATAGTTTTCTCTTAGTTGTGTGTCGTCTTGGAATTGTGATCCTTGATAATGCTTGAAGCCCAAAGCTTCAAAAAAATCCATATCAATAATTGAAGCACCGGTAGCAACTATTACGTCAATCATATTGTATTTAATCATATCAGAGTATATTTTCATACATCCAGCAGCTGAAGTTGAGCCAGCTAGAGTTAAAAAAGTTGTACAATTTTTGTCTGACAACATTTCATTAAATATCCCTGAAGCTCTAGATGTGTCCCTTGATGTAAAAGACATTTTATCCATAGCATCTATAATTTTTCTAGAATCAAAAGAAGTTATATCGATATGCTCTACAGGTTTTTCTAAAAAGGCCTTTTTGTTGTGACCTAATTTAGGATTTTTTGGGTTATTCATTTAAGCTACTAGGTAACGAGAATCACGATCCTTTTCATACATAGAAATTATAGGTTTATCATGTACTTCAAAAATTTTATCAGAATAAAACCCATTAAATTTAGTTCTAAATGTTAATGAATATGCTCCGAGTTGACCCACCTCAATATAATCACCTTCTTTTATATTATTAGGTAAAAGAAAAGGGCCTTTCATATAATCTGCGCTATCACATGTTGGGCCATATAAACTATAGGAAGTTAATTTTTTTGAAGTTGCTCTTCCGTTAGGTATCATTCTTGTAGGAAGAATAAAATTTAAAACGCCAGCATCAAATAAACTTCCATACGTACCATCATTAATATAAATTTTTTGTTTTTTTCTAAGAATAACCTTAACTATTGTTGATCCACTTTCGGCAACAAGTGCTCTGCCAGGCTCACATAATAACTCTGGTTTAGATTCTAATTTTAAATGATCAAATGCTTTTTTAATTTCATATATATAGTTTTCAAGTGGTTGCGGATGTAAATCAGGATAAATAGATGGGAAACCTCCACCTACATTTATAATATCTGGAACTATTTTTGTTTTTTTGATTATATTTCCTATTTCTCGTATACCTTTTGCATAAGAAATAGGGTGCATACATTGTGAACCTACATGGAAACTTAAACCCACTTTTTGTGCATGAGCTTTTGCAAGTCTTAATAACCCTAAAGCTTCGCTTGGTAGTGCTCCGAATTTTTGAGATAAATCAATTTCCGCATGTTCATTTGAGATGGAAACTCTCACATAGAGAGTCAAATCTTTTGCATTATTAGTTACTTCAATAATTTTTTGAAGCTCTTCTTTTGTATCCAAGGCAAAGTCACGAATATTGTAATTGAAATATGCTTCTTTTATATGTTCACGATTTTTTACAGTATTCATGTAGTAAGCTCGCGCTTTTGGAAGAATTTTTTTAATTAATTTTATTTCATTAATTGAAGCAACATCAAATCGATTTATCCCACTTTCGTTAACATGTTTAATCACTTTTTCATTTGGGTTAGTTTTTACAGCATACAATATGCTTCCTGGGAAGTTACTTTTAAACCAGTTGCAGGCTATCTTTATGGAATTTGGTTTTATACAATATACTGGATTTACTGGCTGTATTCTATTAACCAATTCGTCAACAGTTTTAAATTTTTGCATCTCATGTATCCCCTGTTTATTACACAAAAAATTTATAAAAAAATTTATAAAAAATATATCTTGTTTGGTATTTATAGAAATGATGGGTAATGTAAAGCAATAATTTATCCAATTGAAAATTTATTTTTTGATCTTATATGTTGGTTAAGTTAGAATGAAAATAAAAAAATGAAAATAGATCAAAAAATAATAACTCAAAAAATCACTGATTTTGCTGATAAATCACTACTAATCGTTGATGATGATAACCCATTAAGAGATAGATTGGCCCGCGCTATGGAAAAAAAGGGATTTGAGGTCCAACAAGCTGAAAGTGTAAAATCGGGGATAAGTATGGTTCAAAAAAAACCACCTGCTTTTGCGGTTGTGGATTTGCGTCTTAACGATGGAAATGGTTTAGAAATTGTTAAGGAAATTCAAAAAATAAAAAAAGATAGCAGAATAATTTTGCTAACAGGATATGGAAATATACCTACTGCAGTTGCAGCTGTAAAAGCTGGTGCTATAGATTATATTCCTAAACCCGCTAATGCAGATGATGTTGAAAATGCACTTTTAGCTTCGCCAGAAACTAAGGCTAATCCACCAGAAAATCCCATGTCTGCCGATAGAGTAAAGTGGGAACATATTCATAGAGTTTTTGAATTGTGTAATAGAAATGTTTCTGAAACAGCTCGAAGATTAAAAATGCATAGAAGAACCTTGCAAAGAATTCTTTCTAAGAGATCGCCTAGATAATTTTTTTAAATTTATTTATTTTCCCTGCTATCATTGTAAGTATTAAAATTTTAAAACTTTCAGCTATTAGAAATGGTTTAGCGCCCCATTCAAATATAGGTTTATCCCAGCCCATAGTATTGCCAAGCCAAAGTAAACCAAATATATATATAAAACTTACAGCTAATAATAATTTGAAATAATTATTTAAAAAATCTAAAATATTTCCTTTAAAAACATCCTTATACTTAAAATTTCCTGCTAAATAAACAGTTAACAAAAATCCGATTAAATAACCCATTGTTGGTCCTGTAAAGTATATTAAACCAACCCCTTTTTCTGGTGTTCCTGAAAAAACGGGTAAGCCAATAATACCTTCAAGTAAATATAAACTTACTGTAAGTAATCCAAGTCTAGGGCCTAATACTATACCTAAAAATAAAACTACAAGAGTTTGCATAGTTTGTGGAACAGGAAAGAATGGGATTTTAACTTTTGCAGAAATAGTTAGTAATATTGTTCCCGACAATGCTATTAAAATTATCTTTAATATTTTATTTATTTCAATTTTTTTAATTGCTTCCATTATTTATACCATACTTCTTTTTTTGGTTAAATCTAGCTTTTTGTAAGATCAATAAATACATCTTCTAAATTACCTTCATCTGTTGAAATGTCATAGATTTCCATTCCCGCACTTTTAATTATATTTATTATCTCATCAATTTTGTGTTTTTTCCTTTCATAGGTTGTAATAATTTCGTTATTTTGATTATAGGAGAATTTAATTCCATTTAAATTTTCTAACCCTATTTTATTTATTTTTTCTACTTTAAAAATTATTTTTTTGTTTTTTATAGTATCTAATAAATTTTTTGTCGTATCTAGTTTTATTAAATTTCCTTTGTTTATAATCGCAATCCTATTGCACATTTCTTCAGCTTCATACATTAAGTGAGTAGTTAAAATTATCGTTACACCTTTTTTATTAAGAGTTTTTACATTACTCCATAAATTTTTCTTTAATTCAACATCAACGCCAGCAGTCGGTTCGTCCAAAACTAAAATTGGAGGTCTATGTACCATTGCTTTTGCAATTAACAATCTTCTTTTCATTCCTCCTGATAAACTTCTAGCATATGAGTCAGCCTGACTTTCAAGTGATACCATTCTTAGTATTGTGTCTGTTATCCTATCTTTTTTTGGTATTCCGTATAATCCAGCTTGAAGTTCTAAAAGTTTTCTAGGACTAAAAAATGCATCAAGGTTTACTTCTTGAGGAACAATCCCAATTGAAGATCTGACTTGTCTTGGATTTTTATCTAAATCGTAACCCCAAACATTTACACTGCCTGAATTTTTTATTACCATTCCTGCAAGAATATTAAGAAAAGTTGTTTTTCCAGCTCCATTGGGTCCCAACAATCCAAAAATTTCACCCTCTTTCACCTCTAAGTTTAAATTATTCAACGCTAAAATCTGATTTGTAGTTTTTTTAGAATAGATTTTGGTTAATTTTTCTACTTTTAATGCGTTATTTTTATCCATGATGATTTAGCTTTTATATATCTATAACAGTAATTAAAATAGTTTAATATTAATCTATGGATTCCATAAAAAAAACAGATCACTTTTATCTTATAGACGGTTCAGGGTATATTTTTAGAGCCTATTATGCTTTACCTCCACTTTCTAGAAAAAGTGACGGTCTGCCAACAGGCGCAGTCAGTGGTTTTTGTTCAATGTTATTTAAATTATTAGAAGATTCGAGATCAGATGATTCGATTAATAAACCAACGCATTTTGCAGTGATATTTGATTCTGCGAGAAAAAACTTTAGAAATGATATTTATAGTGAGTATAAAGCTAATAGATCAGAAGCGCCGGATGATTTAGCTCCTCAATTTGAATATATTAGAAAATCTGTAAAAGCATTTAATTTACCATCTATAGAGTTAATTAATTATGAAGCCGATGACTTGATAGCAACTTATTCTAAAAAAATTATTGCAGCAGGAGCCAAAGTAACAATTATTTCATCAGATAAAGATTTGATGCAGCTAGTTTCTGGTAAAGTTAGATTATACGATCCTATGAAAAGTAAAGTATTAGGAGAGAAAGAAGTTATTGAAAAATTTGGTGTAAAGCCCAATCAAGTTATAGATGTTCAGTCGTTAGCTGGAGATTCTTCAGATAATGTTCCAGGAGTTCCAGGCATTGGAGTAAAAACTGCATCTGAGCTTATTAATAAATATAAAACTTTAGATATTCTGCTTAAAAAAGCTAGTGAAATTCCTCAAAATAAAAGAAGAGAGACTTTGTTAGCAAATAAAGACAAAGCTCTCTTAAGTAAAAAATTAGTTACACTTAAAGATGATGTTCCTGTTAAAGATGAGTTGAGTAGTTTTATTTTAAAAGCAGTTCAAAAAGAAAAACTTTATAATTTTTTAGGAGAGATGGAGTTTAATCGACTCCTAAGTCGGGCAATAAGTTTTTACGGAGAAGTAGATAATCCTACTATTATACCAAATATTTCAAAAGTAAAAATATCTGAAATTAATACTCAAGACTATGAAAGTATTACAGACGAAAAAATTTTAGATAAATGGATAAAAATTTTAAATGAAAAATCAACTATTGCTGTAGATACAGAAACATCATCTTTGAATCCTTTAGAAACAGATCTAGTTGGAGTTTCATTTAGTTATGCACCTAATAAAGCTTGCTATATACCATTAGCTCATAAGAATATTAAAGGTTTAAAAAAAGAATTAGTCCTAAAAAAAATTAAAACAATATTAGAAGATCCTAGTATAAAAAAAGTTGGTCAAAATATTAAATTCGATCTCATTGTTCTTAAGCAAAATGGAATTAATGTTAATCCTATAGAAGATACAATGTTAATCTCATATACCTTAGATGCAGGGACTAATAGACATAACCTAGATACACTTTCTGAAATTCATCTTAATCATAAAACTATTTCCTATAAAGAATTAGTTGGAACTGGGAAAAATAAATTAAACTTTTCTGATATAGGATTAAAGAAAGCTACAGAATATGCTGCAGAAGATGCTGATGTAACGTTAAGGCTTTTCAATCACCTTAAAGCAAAACTTAATGATGAAAAATTAAATAAAATTTATGAGATTTTTGAAAAACCAATGATAGAACTGCTCTCCAAATTAGAATTTAATGGTATTAAAGTCGACAATATATATCTTAAAAAACTTTCTAAAAAATTCGAAGAAAAATTAAAAAAAACAGAAAAAAAAATTTATTTAATAGCAGGTAAAGATTTTAATATTGGTTCACCAAAACAACTTGGGGAAATAATTTATAATGAACTGAAAATTGCTAAATTAAAAAAAACTAAAAAAGGTAGTTTAGCCACAAGTGCAAGCATACTTGAAGATCTCTCTCTTTCTGGTCATAAATTTCCTAGATTAGTATTAGAATGGAGACAAATTTCCAAACTAAAAAATACCTATTCAGATGCATTGCAAGATCATATAAGCAAAAAAACGAAAAGGGTACATACATCATTTTTATTAGCAGCCACAAACACAGGTAGGTTAGCTTCCAGCAATCCAAATTTACAAAATATTCCAATTAAATCAGAAGAAGGAAAAGAAATTAGAAAAGCTTTTATTGCTGAAAAAAATAATATTTTAGTTTCAGCTGACTACAATCAGATAGAAATGAGAATTTTAGCTGATATGGCTGATGTAAAAGAATTAAAAAAAGCTTTTAAAAATAATGAAGATATTCATAAATTAACCGCAAGTCAGGTTTTTAATTTACCATTTAACAAAATTAATGATGATCTTAGAAGGAAAGCTAAAGCAATAAATTTTGGTATAATTTATGGAATCACTCAGTATGGTTTAGCTAAGCAAATTTCAGTATCAAATCAAGAAGCTTTAGATTTTATAAACTCTTATTTTAAAAAATTTCCTGAAATAAAAGATTATATGAATTCAACAATAAAAACTTGTAGAAAACATGGCTATGTTAGTAATATTTTTGGAAGAAGAATTCATCTTAAAAATATTAATGATAAAAATTTTAGCATCCGGAGCTTTCAAGAAAGAGCAGCAATAAATGCGCCAATACAAGGCTCAGCCGCTGATATAATAAGATTAGCAATGATTAAAATCAATAAGTTGATTGAAGATGATAAAAAATTTCAAACAAAAATGTTGTTGCAGATTCATGATGAGCTGATATTTGAATGTCTAAAAAAAGATAAATCATATATAGAAAAAACTGTTAAAGATGCTATGATTTCAATTTCAAGCTCTGAATATCATATGTTTTCAATTCCTTTAGAAGTAAATGTTAATTCAGGATCCAATTGGGGTGAAGCTCATTAATATCTCAAGCCCTTGCCCAATTTGTGCCAATTTAGTATTTTTATATAGAATATATTATTAATTATGAGTCATACAATTGCATTAGTAGATGATGATAGAAACATACTAACAAGTATAAGTATGGCTTTAGAAAATGAAGGATTTAAAGTTCAAACTTATATTGATGCTGAGAATGCTTTAGTAGGTATAAGCAGAAATCCTCCAGACTTAGCAATTATAGATATTAAAATGCCAAGAATGGATGGGGAAGAACTTCTTAGAAGATTAAGAAAAAAAACTTCAATTCCTATAATGTTTTTAACTTCTAAAGATGAGGAAGTTGATGAATTATTAGGCTTAAAACTTGGAGCAGATGATTTTATAAAAAAATCTGGTGGTTTTTCTATTAAAGTTTTAATTGAAAGAATAAGAGTTCAGTTAAGAAAAAAAATAAATACTGTAGAAGATACAAAAAGTCTTATTAAGCATGGAAAACTAATGTTAGACCCATCCCAGCTTGAATGCGAATGGAATGGAAAATCACTTCCAGAAAAATTAACTACAACAGAATTTTTAATTGTTAAAGAATTGGCAAAAAGACCAGGAGTTATAAAGGAAAGAGCTCAGTTAATGGATATAGCATACAAAGATAATAATGATATAGAAGATAGAACTATAGATAGCCATGTAAAAAGAATTAGAAAAAAATTTAAAAAAGTAGACCAAAATTTTTCTGCAATTGAAACTAGGTATGGAAGTGGCTATAGATGGAATGTTAGTTGATGATATCCAGTTTTTTTAGATCAAGTTCCATTTTAAAAAAATTTTTAGTTTTCAATTTAATAGTTTTTTTAGTACTTGGCATTTTCACATTCTTATATCTCAAAGCCATTAAACCAAATTTAGTAAAAAACAGATCGAACCAACATTCAAAAATCATAAATAATACGTCAGATCATATAAATAGATTAAATATTAAATTCACTAAAGAAACTATGACCCAATTTTTATTGTCTAATAGATTTTTGTTTCAAAATTTAGATAGAGTTCAATTTTATGATTTAGTTCCAAATTTATTAGCTGATACTGATACTTTAGATCTAGCTCAAAATATTGCGGTTTTGAATCAAGATGTTCAAGAAACATCAATTGATAAAATTAGCGAAGATATAAATGTTGATAATAGTTTAACTATCAGCAAAACAGTTAATTTT
>Ga0114997_10000729_pt1 | contig 27286 bp, 29 predicted proteins | sample ArcticOcean_MG_C_2_FD_87045 | JGI IMG/M metagenome (GOLD analysis project Ga0114997, IMG submission 87045) | Marine microbial communities from western Arctic Ocean - ArcticOcean_MG_CB4_136 | ecosystem: Environmental > Aquatic > Marine > Oceanic | place: Arctic Ocean: Canada Basin | collected... | reverse complement strand
TGATTTAAAAACCCTACAACTGTAGCAGAATCAAAATCATATTGATGCTTTGAAGGTTCAGCAGGTTTTGGTTCTATAAAAAAAGTTCCTTTAAATCCTTGGCTCCTTGCATAATCCCTAGAAAGGCCTAAAAATCTAGCCATATTTTGAGTTTCCCTTTTCATGTCTGTATTAAGTAAAGACATATACCCTTCTCTTCCACCCCAAAAAACGTAATTCTCACCCCCTAATTTAATGGTGACATCAAGGGCAATTTTAATTTGAGCTGAAGCTCTAGCAACCACTTTGAAATCTGGATTTGTTGATGCTCCATTCATGTATCTCGGATTAGTAAAGCAATTAGCTGTTCCCCAGAGAACCTTTTTATCTGAATTTAATTGATGTTGTTTAATGTAATCAGCCACTTGATGAAGTCTTTTTTCGGTTTCAACTAAATTATCTCCCTCTTCAACCAAATCAACATCATGAAAACAGAAATAATCAAAGCCCATCTTATCTAAAAATTCAAAAGCAGCATCAGCTTTATCTTTAGCTTTTTGAATCGGATCGGAAGATGTATTCCAAGGAAACTTTTGAGTTCCTACCCCAAAAGGATCTCCTCCTTCATTACATAATGTATGCCAATAAGCCATCGCAAATTTAAGGTGATCTTTTAGTTTTTTTCCTGCAACAATTCTATCAGCATCATAATGCTTATATGCTAAAGGATTGTCAGAATCTTTACCTTCAAAAGGAATTTTTCCAATTCCTTTAAAATATTCATTTTTTGAACTCATTGATTTTTTATTAAATTTTCTAAATTATTTTTCCAGTTATTATATGCCTCTTGGCATGGCTCTCTATCTTTATTACTTGAAATAGAATCAACAAAATCTTGAGATGAGATTATTTTTGATAATTTTGAGATTGTTTTCTCGGTTACACTACTCGCTCTTGCCGCTCCTACTGCACCTGTAGTGTTATATCTTTCTATAGGCGCGTTAATTAAAGTCGCTAGGGTTTCTGTAAAAACTTGTGATCGGAAAAGATTATCGTTTCCAACCCTAAGAACTTTTATTTCTATTCCATCATTTTTTAATATTTCAATACCATAATTAAATGAAAAGGCTATTCCTTCAAGAGTGGCTCTGCACATATGGGCTGAAGAATGGATGTTTAATTTTATATTTTTGAAATGCGTGTTTAATATTTTATTTTCAAAAATTCTTTCTGAGCCATTTCCAAAAGGAAAAACTAGTAACTCTTCACTTCCAACAGGAATTGTTTCAGACATTTGATTCATCTTATTATAACTGCTAATCCCTAGTGTTTTTTTTAACCAACTATATTGTATACCTGCGCCATTAATATTTAAAAGTTTTCCTAAAAGTGGATTTTGTTCTGTATATGTTACATGCGCGAATGTATTGATTCTTGTCATTTCTTTTACAAAATCTCCCTTGGCAACTCCATAAACAACTCCAGATGTTCCACCAGTAGCAGCAACTTGGCCTGGATTTAAAACATTTAAAGCTAATGCATTATTGGGTTGATCACCTGCTCTGTAAGTAATTTTAGTCCCTACTGCTAAACCAGATTGAATAGCTCCATGTTTGTTTACTGAAGCTTGATCGCTAAAGGTTGAAACAATCTCCGGAAGATAACTATCAGGTATACCATAATTATTTAATAGTGAAGTTGCTTTTGTCTTGTTTTTAAAATCCCATAAAATTCCTTCAGATAATCCTGAAGGGGTCGTTTGAATTTTTCCAGAAAACATTAGAGCAATAAAATCTCCAGGAAGCATAAACTTATATATTTTTTCAAATATTTTAGGCTCATTTTCTTTTACCCATCTTAATTTAGAAGCAGTAAAATTAGCAGGAGAATTAAAAAGATGATTTTTACAATGGCCCTCTCCTAATTGAAGGAATGCTTTGTTTCCTATTTCTACAGCTCTACTATCACACCAGATAATAGCATCACGAAGTGGTTTTAATTCTTTATCAACAATTACCAAACCATGCATTTGATATGCAATACCAATTGTTTTTATTTCTTCAACATCAACTTTGGTGCTGGATATCAATTCTTTAGTTACTTTACATATATACTCCCACCATAAAATTGGGTCTTGTTCCGCCCAACCATTTTTAATTGAATTTATTTTCATTTCGGTTTCTGGCTGTTTAACAACTGAAATGACTTTACCTGAACTTTGCTCAACTAAAGCAGCTTTAATCGAAGAACTACCAATATCAAAACCAATTGAATACATATAATTTTTTTAATGTAAAAAGAGTGTTTACTCTAAAGCTCTAGTTCCTTTAACCTCAAGGTCCATAATTGATCCAGAAATTTCATTTCCTTCAATTTTAAGCTCCATAGTTAAAGTCATTCCTCCAGCTTCAGTTTCAATGGTTATCTTGTTTTCAGAAACAATAGTGGAATCAACTTGAAATACTCCGTCTAATTCATTTTCTCCATTTAATGATGCAGAATATTTTTCATCTAATTTAGTGACTTCCATAATTAGAGGTATATCGCCATAAGGAGTTTCAAAAATTGTAATTTCATATTTTCCTAGCATAGGATCCTTTTCAACTCCTTTAAAAATTGCACAAGATTGAATTATTAATGTCGATGACGCCAATAATAAAATTAATTTTTTCATAATATTTTAGCTTTACTATTTTAAATATAAACAATTTTACTTCAAAAAAAATGCTTTAATCTAATCAACAATTGACTGAAACACTAATCTTCTAAATACATTCGAACTGAGATCATTTGATATATTATAAGTTTGCTTATAAATAATCCCAATTAGATTCTCTTCAGGATCAGCAAAATAATATGTATTCCAGTACCCTCCCCATGTAAATGTTCCTATACTTCCTCCAATTCCTTCAGAAAAATCTTTTTTAGATAAAAGCCCAAAAGCTAGAGATAATTCTCTCTCTCCAAGATGACTTAGTTGATTTGATAAAATAGTCTCACAAGTTTTTTTCCCTATTATTTGACTTCCATTATACCTGCCTTTATTTAAAAACATTTGAAGAAATTTTCCATAATCTTCAACAGTACTTGAAAGACCAGCACCTCCAGAAAAAAATGTTTTTGATCCTTTAACAGGGTAATCTACTTCAAATCTACTGTCATTAAAATCTATCCATTCTCCTTTATCTTTTGTTTGAACTGAAACTAAACGATCCGATTTACTTTCTGGTAAATAAAAATAAGTGTCTTCCATTTCTAATGGTTTAAATATTCGATTTAGTAAAAAATCCTTAAAAGACATTCCAGACATTATTTCAATAAAATACCCCAAAACATCAAGGCCCTCGCTGTAAGTATAATTAGTCCCTGGATCAAAATGAAGAGGTAGTTTTGCTAATTGTTTAATGTTCTGTTCTATAGTAATATTTTCCGAAGTAAATCCATCTATTATTCCTGCTTTTAAGTATATCGCTCTAATTGAAGGATTTGAATCTATAAATCCATATCCAACACCAGAAGTGTGAGTTAGCAAATGTCTTATTGTGATTTTATTTTTAGCATTTATTGTTGTATAAGTGCTATCTTCAACATTAAACTTATCTAGTATTTTAGGGTCTTTAAATTCTGGTATAAATTTTTCTATAGGATCATCTAATGAGAATTTTCCCTCTTCCCATAGCATCATTACTGCCAATGAAGTTATTGCTTTAGTCATTGATGCAATTCTAAAAATTCCATTCTTTTGAAATGGTATTTTTTTAGAGAAATTTTCATAACCAAAAGCTTTATGGTAAATAATTTTTCCATTTCTTGCAATAAGAGCTACTGCTCCAGGTATAATAGAGTCAGATATAGTCTTCTCGAGATATTGATCAATTCTTTGAAGTCTATCTTCTGAAATGCCTTCTTTTTCAGCTATTCCTATAGATAGCTTTAATTCATTTTTAGTTGAACAGCTAATTAAGTTTAACACTATAAAAATAGCTGAAAAAAAGTTCTTCATGTTTTTTTGATTTAATTCCTAAATTATAAAATAATATAGTTTTATCATAAATTTATTTGTAATTTATTGAACCTTATATTTTGTATTTTATATGAAAAACTCTAGAAGATCCTTTATTAAAAAATCGGCAATTACTTTTGGTGCTTTTACAATTGTTCCGCGCCATGTTCTTGGAAATGGATTTATTGCACCAAGTGATAAATTTTCTTTAGGAGTAATTGGTTCTGGAACTCAAAGCCGCGGGCTAGCTTCAGGTTTTATAAAAATGGCCGAAACTCAACTTATAGCAGCTTGTGATGTAAACTCAAAAAAAATGGCTGAATTTAATGCTAATTTTTTTAAATCTGTAACTGAAACGGACAATAATATTAGTCAATTAAAAACATATATAGATTATCATGAACTATTAAAAAGAGATGATATTGATGGGGTTATAGTTTCTACTCCTGATCATTGGCATGCTATTGCTTCAATTGATTCTATGAGAGCAGGGAAACATGTTTATTGCGAAAAACCTTTGTCTCATACAATTGAAGAAGGCAGAGCTATGGTTAATGCTTCTAGAAAATATAAAAAAATCCTTCAAACTGGAAGCATGCAGCGATCTAGTTATAATTTCAGACAAGCAGTAGGGCTTATTAGAAATGGATATTTAGGTAAAATAGAAAAAGTTTTGGTCAATGTCGGCAATCCTTATTCAAAATGTAATTTACCTTATCAGCCCACCCCTAAAAACATAGATTGGGAGCGATGGATTGGTCCTGCCCCCATGAGGGCATATCATTCTACTTTAGTTGATGCAGACTTTTTCCCTAGGTGGAGATGGTATAAAGAATTTGGTGGAGGAGTTTTAGCAGATTGGGGTGCTCATATGTTTGATATTGTCCAATGGGCTTTAGATATGGATGACAGTGGTCCTGTTAAGCTCCTTGCTCCTAGAGAGCCAAATGCCGTAAAAGGGCTGATCATGAACTATTCTAATGGTATTGAGGTTGTTCATGAGGATTTTCATCGCGGTTTTGGTGTCCGTTTTATCGGATCTAAAGGAACTTTAGATGTAAGTCGTGGATATTTAGACTCTAATGTTAAAGGTTTAGTTAAAACATCTTTAAAAGGGAGTAAAACTGATGTATATTTTTCTGATGATCACCTTAAAGACTGGATTGATTCTGTCAAAAATAATACTCTTCCTATTTGTGATGCTGAAATAGGTCATAGAAGTGCTTCAGTTTGTCATCTGGGGAATATAGCCTATGAACTTAGAGAAGAATTAAATTGGGATCCTAAAGAAGAAGTTTTTATTGAAAATAATAAAGCTAACTTTATGAAAAGTAAATTTTATAGAAACCCATATTTACTTACAGAATAATAATTTATAATTATAAAAAATGGAAAAATCAAATATAAATCGAAGACTTTTTTTAAATAAAGCTTTCACGGCATCAACCTTATCAATTCTTCCAATAAACTCTTTAGATGGATTGTTTTCAGAGACTCTCGATCCTCCTAACTTAGAAGGTAAAAAAATATTATTTGTACATGGTGGTTGGCCAGGTCATAAGCCTAAAGAATCCCAAGAACTTTTTGTTCCAATTTTAGAATCTGAAGGAGCTATTGTTTCACTTTCCGAAACTCTAGATATTTATACTAATGAAGAAAAAATGAATGATTTTGATTTAATCATTCAAGTTTGGACTATGGGTGAAATTTCTACAAAACAATTTAAAGGTCTTTCTAATGCAATAAGTAAAGGAGTAGGTTTTACTGGATGGCATGGTGGTTTAGCAGATTCATTTAGAGGTGATTTAGGATATCAAGCAATGGTCGGAGGTATGTTCACAAGTCATCCTGGAGGTCACAAGGATTTTGATGTAAATATTATAGATAATTCCGATTATATTACTTCTGGAATCAACGATTTTAAAGTGACAAATTCAGAACAATATTATATGTTAATTGATCCAAATGTAAAAGTTTTGGCTACTACTAAATTTACAAAAATTAAAGTAAATGAGTTCGACAATCCTGATTTTATTGAGGGAATTGAAGGTTCTATTATTCCTGCTGTATGGAAAAAATACCATGGAAAAGGACGTATTTTTTATTCTTCAATAGGACATCACTTAGGTGAATTTAATATACCCGAATTATTTGAAATACAAAAAAGAGGATTTAGATGGGCTTCAGAAAGCAAATATCATCCATATGAAAACTGCATAATTCCAATATATAGTTAAAATGATATAATTTTTATACTGTTTGATTTATCTATTGATACTTTTGAAATAATAATATTACATATTCAGTTCGCTATCTTTTAAGAGCCTTGATTAAGTTATAAAAGGGGGCAAGCAAAGGTTTAAGTCTTATGTTTTTAAACTAGCTTATACTTTTAAAGAGTCGTAGACTTGAACTCTATCCCATAATTTGCTGGCTTTATCGATAAATTCTAAATGAAAAGGATCACTTTGATAAATTTCTTGGTCCTCTTTTGAATCAAAAGTTAAAATCAAACTCAAGTCATAAGTATTATCAACCACTGTTCTTTTTGTGCCAGCTGGTTTTCCAACATGAGAAGTAATTAATTGTTTATTTTTTTTAATAAAATTCTTCAATTCTAGCTCTAACTGTATTTTATCTTCATTACTTTGAGGCTTTTTCAACCAGAAGAATACTATATGAAAAAAAGGACCTTGATTTATTCTCTTCTCCATGGTGTTTGTCTTGAATTCCTTATTATTTTCTATGTTATTATTTAAGGGTTAATAGAATCGATTAGCTCTATATTTAAATTTTTCCAGCGTACTTTTATCCCTCCTCCATCATGAATTTGAAGAGCAATTGACCCTCTGCCTTTAGCGATTTTTTCATCGGCTAATGAAACCATTTCAGTTCCATTTAACCAGGTTGTTACAGAATCTCCTATTACTTTAATTTTCATTTTATTCCACTCTCCCATTAAAAGTGCATTATCTTTAATAGGGTCTGGCTTAATAAGCCAACCTCTTCCATAAGATTCATAAATGCCTCCACTATCACTTCCAGGAGGAGCGACTTCTACTTGCCATCCAGTAATTTTAGTTCCTTCAATTGTTGAACGAAAAAAAATACCGCTATTCCCATTAGCTTCTTGCTTAAATTCAACTGAAAGAATAAAATCATCATAATATTTTTCTGTTGAAAGATATCCATACTCTGCCTTTGGACCACTTTCACAAATTATTTCTCCATTAGAAACATACCAAAGCTCTTCACCATGATTAATCCATCCTTCAAGATTAATTCCATTAAACAATGATATTTTTTCTGATTGAGCGCTTAAGTTTATTAAACTAAACACTATTAATGATGCAGTAAAAAATATTTTTATTTCTTTCATCTTAGCTAATTTATTAAAGTTTTTTATTTCGTAATAGGAATTTTTAATCTCATATTATCCCACCCTATATGAATATCAAATCCATTCTCGGAATCTTCCATTATTATGGAAAAAGCTTCAATAGATTCATTTTGATAATAAGCTCGAGCTTTAACCCTTAAAACATCGTTTGACTCGCTGTAGGAGTATGCTCCCCATGTGTCTAGCTTTGAATTAAGTATAATCGTCCATTCAGTTTCTCCAGGAATTGTATACAGTGAGTATCTTCCTTCTAGGATTGATTTTCCTCCTATTTTCATGTCCTTAAAAAGAGTCAATTCAGTAGTTTCATTAGCTCCTGTTCTCCAAATTTTACCCTTAGAAGCAAGACCATCTAATTTTCTCCCTTTCAATTGTGGTCTACTATATATTATTCTTGCAGGCGCTTCTGGATTTGTTGAATATGAAATATCTAAAGGGCTAACATCAAGGGCTTTAAATTTTTGCGCACTAAGATTAGATACAAATAAAATTGTTAGAATTATTAATATTTTTTTCATGTTGGTTAATTTTAAATAAATTTTTAATAGATCTGTAAATTTAATCTTTTTCTTTATTACTTGACTCTCTAATTTTATTAATTAAGACAGATAATTCATATGAATTTTTATGTGACCATAATGGACTTTCAATTTTATTTTTTTTAAGACACTTATTAACTTCCTCAATTTCATGAGTATACCCTCGCCCTTTTTTTGGGATTTCAAAAATTTCTTCTTTCATTTCATTAAGTAATTTAAAAGAATCTGTTTCATGCCATCTTGAATTTAGATAAATTTCACCTTTTGTTCCACAAATTTTAGCTCCATTGTCTGAGTTATTTGCTATTCCAGAATACATAAGTGCTTGTGCATTTTCATATTGAAAAATCATAGAGATTTGAATATCTGCTTTACTATTAAAGTAATGAGCTTTGGCTACAATTTCTTTGGGTTCTCCTAACAAAAGATAGGAGAAAAAAATGGGGTAAATTCCAATATCTACTAATGCACCAGGCCCTTTTTTTGGATCTATTAACCTGTGATTTTTTTCCATTTTTTTGAGTAAAAAAGAAAATTCAGAATATATATATTTTATTTCTCCAATTAAACCATTATCAATTAATTCTTTAATCTTACAAATTGAGGGATTAAAACGAGACCATAGGGCTTCCATTAAAAAAACACTATTTTTAACAGAAGTATCAATCATTTTTTTTACATCTACAGGATTCATTGCTAGAGGTTTCTCACACAATACTGCCTTACCTTTATTTAATGATTTAATTGTCCACTCCACATGCAGGGTGTTAATACTTGCTATATAAATAACATCAATGTCTTTATCATTTAAAAGCTTTTCATATGAATCATATATTTTTTTAACTTCAAATTTTTTACCAAAATTTTTTGCTCTTTCAATACTTGATGATGCAACGGAAATAATATCTGCATCATCAACTAAAATTAAATCTTCGGCAAATTTATGTGCAATATTACCCAACCCAAGAATTCCCCAATTAATTTTTTTTACATTATGCATTACTAATTAACCCTGATCTTAAAAGTTTGAGCAACTCCAAAATCTTCAATCTTTAATGTATCCAAAGAAAATTGAGAATCAGAGATTTTTTCCCATTTAACCTTTTTATTAGTACTTAAATGTATAATTTCGGAATCTTCCTTAGGTAAAAATCCATTAATTTTTATATGATCTTCACTAATATTTTCAGTCAAAATTGCGTAAATAAATTTTTTATCTTTACTTAAAGTAAAATAAATATTTTCTTGTTTAAAAGGCTTCCATCTTGATGAAGAATAAATTGCCTCACCATTAATTTTTACCCAATCTCCAATATCTTTTAATCTAGAAATAGATTCCTGAGGAATTTCTCCGTTAGCCATCGGTCCAATATTCAGTAAATAATTTCCTCCTTTCGCAGTTACATCAATTAAATTCTCAATTAATTGTTCTGATGATTTCCAATTGTCATCATCTTTTCTATATCCCCATGTGTCATTCATAGTCATGCATGATTCCCAGTCAAATTCAGAAGTTTCCTCTAAAATTTCTTGTTCAGGAGTTCCAAAATCACCAGCAGCATCATCATATTTATTCATTCCGCTCATACCTTCTCTAGCTTTACTAATTCTATTATTTATGATTAAATTAGGATCTAATTGCATTAAGTATTTATATAAATCCTTACCTTGTTCTTCTGTCCATTCTGGGATCCACTCTCCATCAAACCACATTACAGCAGGTTTATATTTTTTTACTAATTCAGTGATTTGAGGTATCATATAATTATCTCTGTAATTATCCCAATTAGCATCGGGATTATTTTGATGCTTATAATCTTTTGGGGATTCTGCATCAGGATGATGCCAATCCATAATAGAATAATAAAAACACATTTTAATACCAGCCTCATTAGCAGCATTTGTTAATTCCATAAGAATATCTCTTTTATATGGACTGGCATCTATTATATCATAATCACTTACTTTAGAGTCCCAAAGTGAAAAGCCATCATGATGTTTTGATGTAATAACTATATATTTCATCCCAGCGTCTTTTGCTATTTTAACCCACTCTTTAGCATCAAATTTGAAAGGATTAAATTCATTAGCAAGCTTTTCATATTCTGAAGTATCAATATCCAAACTATTCATTATCCATTCGCCTATTTTACCTTTTTCTAATTTTTCTCCTTTCCATTCACCTGCTGGAATTGCATAAAGACCCCAATGGATAAACATACCAAATTTTGCATCTCTCCACCACTCCATTCTAATATCTTTATCAGAAGGTACTTCTTCTAATTTTTTACAAGAGTTTAACCCAAATGCTATAAAAATTAATGCTGCAGGTATAGTGAATTTTTTCATTGTTTTATGTTAATTAATTATTAGACCAATAATCATATACCACTAAGTTTTCTAATTCAGGAACAAAAACCTCCCCAAAAGCTACATGGGTTAGATGCGGTAAATAAATACTGTCCCTATCATATTCATTTTCAAATGACATTGTTAAACTATGAGTCAAGCCCTTATTAAGCATTTCAGGTGAAACGTTTTTTCCCCAAATTAAGTTTTTAACTCCTTTTATTTTCTTCAGAGCTAAAGCAGCTTGTTTTATTTCTTCAATTTTTTCTAATGAAGTATTATTTTTAAATTCAAATAAAACAATATGATTTAAATTGCTTTTTAATTTCTTTTTCGATTGATTTTCAACTTCTTTTATGCATGAAGATGTTATAAAAAGAATTACAATAATTAATTTAGTTCGCATTTTGATGTTATTTATTATTATTAAATTTAATAATTTAAATTCTATTTTAAAGAGATATGAAATTGAAGGATCTCTATAAACTTTAGTATTTTGTTATACTAATTTAACAATAACAATCATTAAAATGAAAAAATTGTCAATTTTAATTCCCTTTCTATTAACTGTTTTATTTTCTTGTAGCAAACAAGACACTAGGCCTAATATTTTGTTTATAATGTCTGATGACCATGCATATCAAGCAGTTAGCGCTTATAGTTATGATTTAAATAATACTCCTAATATTGATCGTATAGCAAAAGAAGGTGCTATTTTCAATAAAGGCTTTGTCACTAATTCTATTTGCGCCCCAAGTAGAGCTGTTATGCTAACGGGGAAACATAGCTTTGTAAATGGAAAAGTTGATAACCTACAAGATTTTAATTGGAATCAAGATAACTTTGCTAAACAACTACAAAAATCAGGATATCAAACGGCGCTAATAGGCAAAATTCATCTTAGAGGTCTACCTCAAGGATTTGACTATTCAGCTGTTCTTGAAGGTCAAGGGCATTATTATAATCCCGATTTTATAATTGATGGTGTTAAAAAAAGAATTGAGGGATATATAACTACTATTACAACTAATCTAGGGCTAGATTGGCTTAAAAATAAACGCAAAAAAGATCAACCCTTTTTAATGTTATATCATCAAAAAGCTCCCCACCGTAATTGGAAACCAGAGAAAAAATATTTAACACTTTTTGATGATAAAACTTTTAATCCTCCTGCTAACTTTTTTGATGATTATAAGGGCAGAAGTTCTGCTGCAAAAGAACAAGAAATGCTAATTCATGCAACAGAAAAACAACTAAGCGTAACTGCCTCAAATGGTGGGCATGGAAGGTGGGGGCATGATTTTAAATTATTAACTGATCCATATGGAAATGTCACAGGCTTTTCAAAGGAACTAGAAAGGCTAAATGCAGAACAAAAAAAGGCATGGTTAGATGTGTATACTCCTAAAAATGATAATTTTAGAGCTGCTAAATTATCTGGAAAAGATTTAGCATTGTGGAAGTTTAATAGATATTTAAAAGATTATTTAAGAACAATTCAATCAGTAGATGATGGAGTTGGTGAAGTACTTAATTATCTTGATGAAAGTGGTCTAGCAGAAAATACAATTGTCGTTTATACTTCTGATCAAGGATTTTATCTTGGTGAGCACGGTTGGTTTGATAAAAGATTTATGTATGAAGAATCACTTAGAACACCTATTTTAATGAGATATCCAAAAGAAATAAAAGTTGGTTCTGAAATTAATGAACTTATTCAAAATTTAGATTTTGCACCTACTTTCTTAGATTATGCAGGTATTGAAATACCGTCTGATATGCAAGGGGAATCTTTTAGAAAGATCGTCAGCAAAGAATCTTCAGAATGGAGAGATGCAATTTATTATACCTATTATGAATATCCTTCTGTTCATATGGTAAAAAGACATTATGGTGTTCGAACTGATCGTTATAAATTAATACATTTTTATTATGATGTTGATGAATGGGAAATGTATGATTTAGAAAAAGACCCCACCGAAATGAATAGCGTCTACAATGACCCTAATTATAAAGAAATTCAGAAAGAAATGCATATTAGAGTTACTCAGTTGAGAAAAAAATATGGAGATTCAGATGAAATGGATGAAATGCATCTAAATAAATATATAGAAGCTATAAAAGCAGGGAAAGTATGGGGTATAAAAGAATGGAATAAATAAAAATAAATTAGGTATTTCAAATCTATTTAAATTACCTCAAACGTTGAATATTAAGAATTAATTAATATGAATAAAACATACTGAAATAAACATGTCTTAAAAAAATTTATACTTTAAATATTAAAAAAACAATTTTATTATTATTTATCTCAAATTTAACAACTTCTCAGTATGTTGCTTTTTTTAAATTTAAAACAGATAGCCCTGAAATGGTTGTTGGCACAATGTCGGATATGATGAAATCTGATTGGGGTATACAAATTAATGCAAAAGCAAGTTTATTTGCGATTCTTTTTGCCGGAAGTTAAGAAGCTACTCATGTTGCTCAATTTAATTTTATGAATGAGAAAGATCTAAATTCATTTATGACCTCATGGGCTACTTCTAAAACCGCTCAGTTATTTAACTCTAAAATGAATACTCTTATTGAAATGACATCTCAATATATTGCCATGCCAGTATGGTTTAAAGGAGACTGGAACCCGGACCAAGTTTTTATGGTTTGGGATTTAAATGTAATAGATCCGGCTACTTACGTTGCTGAATTTGCTTCTTTTACAAGTAAAGTAGAGCAAAAGAGAAAGATTGCTGGTTCATATGGAGTTGGATTTTCAATAATTGGTTAAACAGAGGAATTTTCTCATTTTATTTGGATGGGTGCACCAGATTTAGAAACTTCATTAAAACAAACTAAAGAAATATACGCCGACCCTTTATTTTCTGAATTCAATAAAAAAGTATCTAAATTAAGAACCCTAAAAGGACCTTACTTCATGCAGAGATTAATTGATTTTAATTAATCTATTATTACGCGAAATAAAAAAATAATTATCATATTTAACTACATTTACCTCAATTTAGAATCAATAAAAAAATACAATTAATTTTTTAAATAATAAATTATTCTTATAGTTGCATAAATTATTCGAATAACTTTTAAGCAAATCTATTGCTCTAATTTTCTTAATTTCAACATTAAAAATTTTAAAAATGGAAAACACTTCACATCCAATTTCTGCTAAAGGCGAAGAAAAATGTCCTTTTGCTCCAGCGAATCAGAGACACACAGCTGCCGGAAATCATTCAAATGCAGAGTGGTGGCCAAATCAGTTAAATCTTAAAATTTTACACCAAAACTCTCCTTTATCTGATCCATTTGGAAAAGATTTTAATTACGCCAAAGAATTTAAAAGCTTGGATCTTAAGGCAGTTAAAAAAGATCTTTATGCAATGATGATAGATTCTCAAGATTGGTGGCCTGCTGATTATGGGCATTATGGTCCTTTTTTAATCAGAATGGCATGGCACAGCGCCGGCACATATCGTATTGGTGATGGTCGCGGGGGGGCTTCCTCTGGAAATATTCGTTTTGCTCCCCTAAATAGTTGGCCTGATAATGGAAATCTAGATAAAGCTAAACGACTGCTTTGGCCTATAAAACAAAAATATGGCAATAAAATATCATGGGCTGATTTGATGATTCTCTCTGGGAATTGTGCTTTAGAATCTATGGGATTTAAAACATTTGGTTTTGCTGGTGGCAGAGAGGATATTTGGGAGCCAGAAGAGGACATATCATGGGGTCCTGAATCTGAGTGGCTTGCTGATGAACGCTATTCAGGTGATCGTGAACTTGCTCAACCATTAGGAGCTGTACAAATGGGCTTAATTTATGTTAATCCAGAGGGGCCAAATGGAAAACCCGAACCATTAGCTTCCGCTACAGATATTCGAGAAACTTTTGAGCGTATGGCTATGAATGACGAAGAAACTATTGCTCTTATTGCTGGCGGTCACACTTTTGGTAAAGCTCATGGTGCTGGAGACACTGCCAATGTAGGGGCTGAACCTGAAGGGGCTAGTATTGAAGAACAAGGATTTGGATGGAAAAATACTTTTAAAAGCGGAAAAGGTGTCGATGCTATTACAAGTGGATTAGAAGGCGCTTGGACGCAAACACCAATTCAGTGGGATAATTCTTACTTTGACAATTTATTTGGATATGAATGGGAATTAGTTAAAAGTCCTGCTGGAGCATATCAATGGATTCCTAAAGATGGAGCGGCTAATGACTCCGTGCTAGATGCACATGACCCATCAAAACGACATGCTCCAATTATGTTTACAACTGATTTAGCCCTTAAATTGGATCCAATTTATGGTCCAATTTCAAAACGTTTTCATGAAAATCCTAAAGAGTTCGAAGAGGCTTTTGCTAAAGCTTGGTTCAAATTAACTCATAGAGACATGGGCCCAGTTTCACGTTATCTTGGAAATGAAGTCCCTTTAGAAACACTTTTATGGCAAGATCCAGTTAAAGAACTTGACCACGAATTAATAAATAAAAAAGACATAAATTCATTAAAAAATACAATACTAAAATCCAAATTATCAATTTCTGAATTAGTATCAACTGCGTGGGCTTCCGCTTCAACTTTTCGAAAGACTGATCTTCGTGGAGGAGCCAATGGAGCAAGATTAAGTCTTGAACCTCAAAAGAGTTGGGAAGTAAATCAACCAAATAAACTTCCAAATATTTTAAAAGTATTAGAAGGTATTCAATATGAATTCAATAGCTCTCAATCTGGAAATAAAAAAGTTTCACTTTCTGACTTGATCGTTTTAGGGGGATCTACTGGAGTAGAGCAAGCTGCAAAAAAGGCTGGTCACAATGTTAATGTAGAGTTTACCCCTGGAAGAACTGATGCTTTACAAGAAGAAACGGATATGAACTCATTTGCTGTTCTAGAACCATTGGCAGATGGATTTCGAAATTATCTTAAATCTGGACAAGATCGCGAAGCAGAGGAACTGTTAGTAGATAAAGCTCATCTACTAAACTTGACTGCGCCTGAAATGACAGTGTTAGTTGGAGGGATGAGAGTCCTTAACACAAATTTCGAAGGATCCCAAAATGGTGTTTTTACAAAGAATCCTGAGACCCTTACGAATGATTTTTTTATCAATTTACTTGACATGGAAACTAAATGGGAGGCTTCTTCGGAATTTTCAAATGTCTTTTTAGGAATCGATCGTACTAATGGAAAAACAAAATGGACAGCAACTAGGGTTGATCTTATTTTTGGATCTAATTCTCAGTTGCGAGCACTTGCAGAAGTTTATGCTTGTTTGGATTCAAAAGATAAATTCGTTAATGACTTTATCGCAATATGGACAAAAGTGATGAATTCAGATCGATTTGACTTATCTTAATTCTGTTTTTATTAAAATAAATTTTGAATGTTATTTGTAAATAGCTTAACTGCAATTGCCATTAAGATTACTCCAAAAACTTTTCTTATTATTCCAATTCCAGATTTTCCAAGAACCTTTTCAAGATTTTTTGAAAAAATTAAAGTTAAATAAACAACAAAAATATTTATAATAATAGCAATTATTATATTTAAGATATAAAATTCTGCTCTTAAAGAAAGTAGAGTAGTTAATGTTCCTGCGCCAGCAATAAGAGGAAATGCAATAGGGACTATAGAGGCAGTTTCTGCACTATCATTTTTAAATAAAGTAACTCCTAAAACCATCTCAATAGAAATAAAAAAAATAACTAATGAACCTGCAACAGCAAAGGAATTAACATCTATTCCTATAATATTTAAAATCTCCTCGCCAATAAATAAAAAAGAAATCATAATAATCAAAGCTGCGATAGATGCTTTACCAGACTGTATATGACCAACTTTTTTTCTCAAAGAAATTATAACTGGTAGGCTTCCAATAATATCAATCACAGCAAAAAGGATCATTCCAATGGCGAGAATTTCTTTAAAATTAATCATATTTATCTTTTTAGATATTTATTCGCGTAAATAGAAATAAAATGAAGTGCAATCATTGCCCAACCAAGATAAATGAATGGAGAACTAGGAATTAATTTATAGGCAAGTAGTAATGCAGAATAAGACATTATACCTGTACAAAAAAGAATAACCTCTCTAATTTTGCCATTATCAATAATTATTGGTCTAGAAAATCCTATGATAAATAAACCAATAACTATAACCCATAAGCCAAAAAAACGATAAATTTGTTTTAAATATCCTGGAAGAGTTTTATTTATATCTCCCTCAAATAATTTATCAAAAGTCATCTCTAGCCTTTCTTCATTTGCAATTTTATCTAGCATCCAAGGTTCATCTACAATCATCCATCTAGCTCCAAGTAAAATCATAGAAACCCCCATTATTAATAATGGAATAGAAAATAATTTATTCATTATTATAGTTTTTTAACTCTTAAATATAGCAATTATAAACTCTGAAAATAAAATAGAGACTTACTAATATGAACGCAATTAAAAATAAAGCCCATGATTCCCTGGAAGCTCTATAGCACATTTTAATTTTAAAAAAATTGATAAATACTATTCATTTTAAAGAGAAATATACTGAAATAGGATAAAATCTAAATATAAAATAGCATTTTTGATCGTTTATTTAAAAAAATAAAATGATCGATTTAGTGCGTATTATTTATATATTTAAATCGAGTAAAACATTAATTATCTATTGAATGTTAAAGAAGATTTTCTATTATTTTATTCTATTTTCTGATATAATTCTTTCAACCTCTCATTTAGGAGATAATTATATGGATATAAGCGATGAAGAAGGTTATCGGCTAACTTTAGGGATTACACTATTAATCTTTTTTTATTATTAGAATATCTTTTGCCTAAAATTAAAAAAAAATCATATCTCTAATTTAGAATTATTAACTGATAAATAATTATTGTCAATATAATTGAAATAACCATTATAAAATATCCATAAAGAATTAATCCTAGTTTTTTCAATAACCATAAATTGATCTTAAAGCGAAAAGAAAATATCTTCCATTTTTCCCATTTTCTTTGTTGAAAAGAATGCTTCATGTGTCTAAATTACAAAAAATATTTTTTTGATCATTTAGTATCAATTATATCCGATTGAATTAGCTAAATTACTTTTTGATCAAAACGAATAGTTGTAATACAAAGAAAAAGTATAGAATTAAAAAAAGTAGAAAAATAAAGGATTGTACTTTTTAATTGTAAGTTTAGTAAATTTTATAATATGGAAGAAGAAAAAACCTCTTTTATTTGGGCTTTTAAAGAGTATATCTGGCCAAGGAGAAAAATTGTTTCAATTGGCTTAGCACTAATAATACTTAGAAGTCTATCCGGATTGGTTCTTCCTTATGCAAGTAAAAGTTTAATAGATCAAGTTATTCCTTCTAAGGATACATCTATGCTTACATATTTGTTGATAATAATATGCATCGCCCTTTTATTTCAGTCATTCAGTGCTTTTTTTTTAACAAAATTATTGAGTGTAGAAGCACAACATCTTATCTCTGTATTAAGGACCAAAGTTCAAAGCAAGCTATTAAAGCTTCCTATTAGTTTTTTTGACAATAACAAGTCCGGAGCTTTAGTTTCGAGAGTAATGAATGACGTTGAAGGAGTTCGAAATCTAGTTGGAACTGGATTAGTTCAGCTAATTGGAGGCACAATTACAGCTATTATATCATTAATTATTTTAATCAAAATAAATGCTTTAATGACCTTTTTTGTTCTATTTCCAGTAGCGATTTTTGCTCTAATAGCATTAAAGGCCTTTGGCTATATTCGTCCTATTTTCAGAGAAAGAGGAAAGATAAATGCAGATGTTACTGGAAGATTAACTGAAACACTTAATGGAATAAGAGTAATTAAAGGATTTAATGCTGAAAAAATGGAAGAAGAGGTCTTTAAATTAGGAGTTGAGAAGGTGTTTCTAAATGTTAAGAAAAGCTTGACTGCGACTGCAGTCATGACTAGTTCAGCGACATTATTATTAGGGTTTGCTTCAGCAGGAATAATGGGCATAGGTGGATACTTTATCATGAAAGGGGAGATGACCTATGGAGAATTTGTTTCTTTTACTTTGTTTCTTGGATTTATGATAGCACCTATTGTTCAGATGAGTAACATAGGAAGCCAATTAACAGAAGCTTTTGCAGGGCTAGACAGGACAGAAGAATTAATGAGCATAAAAGAAGAAAATGACTCTAATATTCGTAATATAATAATAAAAAAAATTACTGGAAATATTTCTTTTCAAAATGTTTCATTTAGCTATCAAGACAATAAAGAAGTTATAAATAATATTTCGTTTGAAGCTGCCTCAGGGACAGTTACCGCGCTTGTAGGCTCCTCAGGATCTGGAAAATCGACAATTGCAGGATTAGCATCAACCTTTATAACGCCATCTTCTGGAAAAGTTTTAATAGACGGAATCAACCTGTCTAATGTAGATTTAACAAGCTATAGAAGTCATTTAGGCGTTGTGCTTCAAGATGATTTTTTATATGAGGGTACTATTCGAGAAAATATTCTTTTTCCAAGACCAAATGCCTCTGAGGAGGAGTTAACTTTAGCCGTTAAAGGAGCTTATGTAAATGAATTTACTGATCGTTTTGAAGATGGTTTGGGAACAGTGATAGGAGAGAGAGGCGTTAAGCTTTCAGGAGGACAAAAACAAAGAATCTCAATTGCTCGAGCTTTACTTGCCAACCCTGCAATAGTTGTTTTAGATGAAGCAACCTCAAATCTTGATACTGAAAGTGAATCTTATATTCAAAAAAGCTTAAGCCTTCTTATGAAAGATAGAACAACGTTTGTAATTGCTCACCGATTAAGTACAATTCAAAAAGCAAATCAAATATTAGTTATAGAAAATGGCGAAATACTTGAACGAGGAAACCATAAAGATCTCTTAAGCTCAAAGGGAAGATATTACGAATTGTATACTTATCAAGCAAGAATGTAGGTGGTATTTTTTTAAACTTGATTTAATTAAATAAGTTTTGTAAATTACATAAATATTATTTTTATTAAAAAAAACATATTATGAAATACTCAATTCTTATAGTTATTTCTTTATTATTTATTTCTCCGATTTCAGCCTCATTTCCTGTAAAAAGAAACAAAGAAAATAAATCTGTTGAATTAGTTGCTAATATAGTTAATTCAACAATTGATGACTCTACCTCTATTAACCCTTTAACTAACATTATTGCCGATAAATTTGATATCGGAGGATTCCTTTTAGGATTGGTTTTAGGTCTCGTTGGAGTAGCTTTGGCGTATCTTTTTTCTAAAGATAAAGTCTTTATAAAAAGTGCATGGTGGGGTGTTGGTGTTTGGGTAATTCTATTTGTACTTATTCTTGCAGCAGCAGCAGCTACAACTGCAGCCGTTGCATCAACCTATTGATTATTAATGACTTTATTGTATTTAAAAAAACCCACCTTTAAGGTGGGTTTTTTTTAAAATATTCTTTTTTATGAAGTTTTTTTTCTTATTACTGTTTGTTATTCCTAAATTTTTATTCTGTCAAAGCTTAAATTATGAATATTTAGGTTATTTAAAATTCGAAAATAAACAAATAATTACATACAAAATTTTTTTTTCTATCGAAGCTGATTCTGCTAAAGGCTTTTCTGTTTCTGATTTTGGAGGAAAAAACGAAACTAAATCAACTCTATCTGGTATTTTAAATAAAAACACTAAGAGTTTTATTTTTCAAGAAACAGATTTAATATACACTAAAGCTAATTATTTGGAATTTGATGAGTTTTGTAATGTACATTTTAAAATAGACTCTAATATTATTGAAAACCCCAATAAAGAAATAAATGTAAATTTTATTGGAAAATTTAATGATGGATTAGAATGTGCTTCTGGAGAGCTTTCTCTATTTTTTGTTGAAAACATTAAAAAAAAAATAACTAAACTTAAAAAAAAAATTAGCAATAAAAAAGTGATCAAAAAGGTCTTGGGAGATTCATTACAAAAATCTATTATTAATTCATTAGACAGTATCCATAAGAGTTTAGAAAATAAACAAGGAAAAATAAATAAATCTGAAAATTCATTAAGTATTAATATAAATATTGGAGATGAAATTTTTTTAAAAGATTTAGGCCATGAAGATGGAGATGAAGTTATCATTAATTATGATAATACTAATGACACTATTGTACTGACTAAACAGGGTAGTAAATTAAAAATTAATTCCTCAAATATATTTGGTAAACTTACTTTAATTGGTCATAAAGAAGGATCTCGACCGACAATACCTTTGAAATTAATTATAAGCAATAAAGGGGAAATAAAAACAGATCTATTTCTTTTATTAAAGAAGAAGAAGAAGGTAAATATTTATTATCAAAATAATAAATAAACTGAAAAAAATCATTTTTTATCTAAAGGCCCTCTTAAATGTATTATTAATCCATTAAGGAAATTTCTTAAAATCTGATCACCACATTCAGCATACTTTGGATGATTTTCATTTCTAAAAAAAGCTCCTAATTCAGCCTTAGAAACTTTAAAGTCAACTAGACTGCATATTTCAACAATGTCAGAGTCGCGTAATTTATGGGCAACCCTTAGTTTTTTAAAAATATCATTATTTGATAATCCCATTATTTTATCATTATATTAAATTAATTATTCTTATCTAGAATATCTCTTTATTAATTTAATCGTTAATTAATAATTGCTCAAGAGCCTTTCTTATATTTAATGGAATTGACACGGATTTACTGTCCTTTCGGTTTACAAAAACGTGAATAAATTCTCCATATGCACAAACTTTTTTTTTCCTTTTTTGAAAATTCCCAATCCATAAGTCACCGAGCTATTTCCTATCTTATTTACTCTCATTCCAACTTCTATTTCATCAGGATAAGAAATTCCCGACAAGTAATTACAATTAGAGTTAACTACATATCCTATAATTGATGAATCTTGAATTCTTAATCCGGCATGATCTATCAAATATTTATTTACTGTAGAATCAAAATAGGAATAATATATAACGTTATTTACATGACCATAAATATCGTTATCCATCCAACGTGTATTGATTGGATTAAAATATTTATAATTATTACGATTCACGGGTTCAGACTCTATCATTTTTTTAATTTTACAAGCCACTTTAGACTAGCTATAATTTTATTTCAAATTATATTTCCAAAACACATATACTTAATCTCAAGATAGTCTTCTATACCATACTTTGAGCCCTCTCTCCCTTGACCTGAAGATTTAACGCCCCCAAAGGGAGCTACTTCAGTAGAAATTAATCCCTCATTAATTCCAACCATACCATACTCTAATTCTTCAGCTACTTTCCAGCAGCGAGATATGTTTTGAGAATAAAAGTAGGATGCCAAACCATATATTGTGTCATTAGCCATTCTTATCGCTTCTTCATCTGAATAAAATTTAAATATTGGAGCTACGGGGCCGAAAATTTCTTCAGTAGCAAATTTCATGTCAGAAGATGCATTCCCAATAACTGTAGGTTCAAAAAAACAATCATCAATTGCTTTTCCTCCAGTTAAAATTATTCCCCCCTTTTGAATTGCATCTTCAACAAACGAAATAGTTTTCTTTATTGCATCATTATTAATCATAGGGCCAATTTTCACACCTTCTTTTAGACCTTCACCAATTTTTAGCTTAGATACTGCTTTAGATAATTTAAAAGTAAACTCATCATAAACTTTTTCATGAACCAAGATACGGTTAACACAAACACATGTTTGACCAGAATTCCTATACTTTGAAACAATTGCTCCTTGAACAGCTTTTTCTATATCGGCATCTTCAAAAACAATAAAAGGAGCATTCCCTCCAAGTTCCAAGCTGATTTTTTTTAAGGTTGATACGCTTTGAGCTATCAATATTTGTCCAATTCTAGTAGATCCGGTAAATGAAATTTTCTTGACTAAATCACTTTCACAAAAAACTTTCCCCATAGCAGCAGAATCTCTTCCAACAACTACATTAACTACTCCTGGAGGAAATCCTGCCAGCTCTGATAAATGAACTAAAGCTAATGCAGTTAAAGGAGATTCATAAGTGGGTCGTATTACTACAGTGCATCCTGCCGCTAAGGCTGGTCCAACTTTTCTTGTAATCATAGCTAAGGGGAAGTTCCATGGAGTAATAGCGGCAACTACCCCAATTGGCTGCTTAATAACCACTATTCTTCTGTCTTCAGAATGAGGAGGTATAACGTCTCCATATACTCTTTTCCCTTCTTCAGCAAACCATTTAATAAATGAAGCTCCATATGACACTTCTCCTTTACTTTCTTCAAGTGGTTTTCCGCATTCTAAAGTCATTATTTCAGCTAAATCATCAGAATGCTCAAGAATAAGATTATTCCACTTTTCTAAAATAGCGGCACGATATTTTGCTGTCTTCCTGCTCCATGGTCTGAAAGCTATATCTGCTGCTTCAATTGCTTTTTGGGTAATGGCCGTCCCACCATCAGAAATGGTAGCAACTTTTTCTCTATTTGCTGGATTAAATACATCAAAAAATAAATTTCCTTCTGTTGTCCATTCTCCGTTTACATAGGATCGATCAAATATTAAATCTTTATTCATTAATGATCTATATTAAGTGAAATTAATCAAAAATAATAATTTGTCTAATAGCCTCGCCTAATGCTAAGCGCTCAAAACCTTCATTTATTTGATTTAAACTGATTTTATGAGTAATTAATTTTTCGACTGACAAACGCCCGGATTTATAGAGCTCAATATACGCAGGAATATCCCTAGACGGAACACAACTCCCTAGATATGATCCTTTAAGACTTTTTTCTTGCCCTACTAAAATTACCGGTGAAAGCTCTAAACGTGCTTCCGGGTGAGGCAAAGCAGCCGTTACAGTTGTCCCTCCTCTCTTAGTTGCCTGAAAAGCGAACTCTAAAGCAGGTATAGCTCCGGCAAATTCTACTGAAACATCGACTCCTCCACCGGTAAGTTCTATTAATTCGTTTAAAGCATTGCTTTTGGAAGAATTAATTACATAATGAGCCCCCAAAGATTTAGCAACTTCTCTTTTTTGAGTATTTAAATCAGCAGCTATAATTTTAGAGGCTCCTGCAGCTTTTGCTCCTAAAACAGCAGCTAATCCAACGCCTCCAAGCCCAACAATCAATATACTTTGACCCAGTTTTAATTTTGCCGTATTAACCACGGCTCCAACTCCAGTTAATACGGCACATCCAAATAAAGCTGCGATTTCAAATGGAATGTCTGAGTCAATTTTAACTAATGAATTGACCGAAGCAACTGCATATTCAGCAAATCCTGAAACTCCTAAATGGTGGTAATAATATTCATCTCCTTTATGAATTCTTTTATGCCCTCCTATAAGTGTTCCATTTACATTAGCTTCTGCTCCGGACTCACATAGACCAGCTCGACCTGTTTGACAAAATTGACAGTTTCCGCAAGATGGTAAGAATGCAAAAACTACATGATCGCCAATTTTTAAATTTTTAACGCCCTTGCCAAGTTCTATGATTACTCCTGAGGCCTCATGACCCATAGCCATAGGAAGCTGTCTTGGTCTATTACCATCAATTACTGAAAGATCAGAATGACATAATCCAGCTGCTTTAATTTTAACAACAACTTCATTGAATCCAGGAGAATCGAGTTCTATTTCAACTATTTTAAGAGGTTTAGACTCAGTATATGGTCTCTCTGAATTCAAATTATAAAGGATAGCCGCTTTAGATTTCATAATTCTTATATAAATATATCCTTGGGATTATCTTCCCCTCCATTTTTTAAAAAGTTTTTTCCGTAAATCAAAAGTACTAAAAGTATTCCTATTGCAAATCCCCAGCTTGCTCCTTTTACTACAAGCACTGCGGCTATAATTCCCGCAATTCCTAAGTCTTTTTTGCTTTTTGATTCTAACACTCCAACTCTAACGCTTACAAATCCTTGGATAATTAATGTTAATGCTAATGCAACTCCTAAAATTGGTTTTACTAAACTAACTATTGGAAGTAATAATAATCCTGTATTAGTACCCCATCTAAAAGAACCACTTCCTCCAAAAATAGAATTCATGGCGTTTTTGCCTTGTTTATATCTCTGTACAACCACAACGTGCATAGCGGCCCATAAAGGGCCACACATCGTTATATCGGGGCCGACAAAACTCATAATGCTATTACGTCCTCCAAAAATTATATGTGCTCTATTGGAATCATAATCAATTTTTTCGTCTTTTCTTTCATCATAAGCCTCAGCTAAAATTGCTTGACTTTGAAGTACATCTCCAAATAAAATAATATAAGTTGCTATGGCTGTAGGTAAAGCGGTAATAAACATACTGAAAGGAGGAAGCCCAACGCCAAAAACAGTATATTCATTAAATAACAATTTAAAATCAGGCTTTGTAATTCCCCATTCTATAACTGGCCAAGATGCTTCTTTTACTATAGGTGCAATAAAAACTGCAAGTAAAATAATTGGAAAAATTCCTAAATTACTAACTAAATTTAAAAATCTAAATTTCTTTCTTATCTCAGAAAAGTGTTTAGAATAAATCAAATAAAAAGATATTCCTACAGCCATACTTATAGTATATGGAAAAATATCAAATCTACCCCCTTCTTTAAAAACAGTTGTAACCGCGCTAATTCCTGCTCCAATTATAATTCCTGATTTAATTGATGAGGGAATCAGTTTAACAACTTTATTGGCAAGCTTGGTGATTCCCAAAAAAAGTGAAATTATTCCCAATGTTAATTGGAGCGCCATTAACGCTTTGACCCTTTCTGAACCCATTGGAAAATTTTGTACATATATCATTATCAAAGGTATTGCAGGGGTAATCCAACCTGGAACTGATGGGTCTCCTAATAAATGGTGTGTTAAATATAAAACACCATTTATTAGGACTATTGCAATAGCCGCCTCAAAAGGCATTCCTAATAGCTCTATAATAAGAGGAATAGCAGCTAAATCAACCGCGCACATTAATAAACCTTGAAGATAATCTGGCCATTCGAGTCGATAATGCCAAAAAGGTAAACGAATCTTTAATAGGCCTAGAGGAATAAATTGAGCCTCATTTCCGTCAATTTTTTTTTTCATTTATTCATTTATGATAAGAATTTTTATTTAAAAAGTTTCTTGTATATAAAAAAATTGTTTTAGCTTCTGATTAAATTAGTTTATTTTAATGAAAAAGACATTATTTATTTTTATACTTTTTATTCTTAAACTTGTAGGCCAAGAATCTAAAGCCTATTTCCAGGCGCCAGATGGATATTTTTTATTAAGTTCAGATCTACATACTCATAGCGTTTTTTCTGATGGCAGCGTATGGCCTGACATAAGAGTAAAAGAGGCAATAAGAGAAAACCTTGATATAATGGCAATAACAGAACATTTAGAATATCAACCCCATAAGCAAGACATTCCTCATCCAGACAGGAATAGGGCCTTTATTTTGTCCGATACTATTGCGAAAAATTTAAAAAATAAACTTAAAATTATTAGAGGATCAGAAATCACAAGGAATATGCCTCCAGGGCATATAAATGCAATTTTCATTAATGATGCCAACGAATTATTACACGAAAAAGATTCATTAAAAGGAATTGAAATCGCATATAAGCAAGGGGCTTTTATCTTTTGGAATCATCCAATGTGGCAAGAAGATAATGGAATTCCTAAATTATATCCTATTCATAATTATCTTATCAAGAATAAAATGCTTCACGGAATTGAAGTTGTTAATTTTTTTGATTACTCTCAAGAAGCTCTTGAGATTGCATTAAATAATAAATTAACTATTCTTGGAACTTCCGACATTCATGGTTTAATTAATTGGGAATGGAATTTAGAAAATGGTGGACATAGACCTTTAACTTTTATTCTTTCTAAGAATAATTCTTTAGAATCAGTGAAAAAGGCTCTTTTTGAAAGAAAGACTTTAGTCTGGTTTAATAATTTAATTATAGGAGAAAAACAAAATTTAATTCCCATCGTTTTAAAAAACTTAGAACTCACATATTTAGGCTATGGCAAAAAAGGACCTTATTATGTCGATAAAGATGTCTCTCTTGTCTTACGAGTGGAGTTAAAAAATTATAGCGCATTACCTTTTAAATTAGAATATCTTGGAGATTATACATTTATGTCGATGTCTAATCTAATTGAAATACCTCCTTATGAAAGTTTAATACTTAGAATTAAAACAATTGAAAAAAAGAATAAAATAAAACTTTCTTTTAAAGTTTTAAATGCAATTATTGGTCCTAAAAAAAATCTAGAATTAACTCTTTCAGATAATCAATAGATTGTCTTTTTTGATGATTTATTAAAATCAAATTAACTATCTTTAAATATGGAGTCACTTAAATTTACATATTTAGCTGAACCAAATGACATCAATTTTGGAGGGAAAGTTCATGGAGGAGAAGTTATGAAATGGATTGATCAAGCTGCTTATGCTCTTGCTGTTAAATATTCCAAAGGATATGCTGTCACAAAATTTGTCGATAATATAGAGTTTAAATCTCCAATAAATATTGGAGATCTTGTCACTATAAATGTTTTTCTAGTTAAATCAGGCAATACCTCTATGACTTTTAATGTTAAAGTTTTAAGTGAACACCTTGTGCTTCAAGAAGAAAACCTTAACTGTGAATGTGATATAGTTTTTGTTGCTATAGATCAAAATGGTAAGCCAAGGAAAATTATTAAATAAAACTCTATTTAGTTTCTAATTTTTTATGAATAAGCATATTATTAAATGTAGTCAATGTGAAAAAATGTTTCCTGCAGGATATGAATACAGAATCCATTGGGAAAAACATTTAGATGAATACCTAGAGCTTACGAAATTTGAGCAAAAAACAAAATAAATACTGAAAATTTTATATAATTTTAGAGATTAAATCGATCTCCTTTTCTAGCAATATTATATCCGTTTTTTAACACTAACTTTCTTGACTGAATAAATTTATTAATGGATTAG
>Ga0114997_10000727_pt1 | contig 27304 bp, 27 predicted proteins | sample ArcticOcean_MG_C_2_FD_87045 | JGI IMG/M metagenome (GOLD analysis project Ga0114997, IMG submission 87045) | Marine microbial communities from western Arctic Ocean - ArcticOcean_MG_CB4_136 | ecosystem: Environmental > Aquatic > Marine > Oceanic | place: Arctic Ocean: Canada Basin | collected... | reverse complement strand
TCACTCCTCACATAGCAGCAGAAACAAGGCCTCAAACCTCATCAAAAAGTATTGCAGAAAATATTTTTAGAAGTGAAAATAACCTAGGTCTTTTGAATTTAGTTGATAGAGTAGAAGGGTATTAATTTTTCTAAATTACTTAAATTTTGCTGCCCTTTTTTGAATTGTGGCCATGACAGCCTCCATATTATTTTCATAACCCATAATCCTACTTTGAATGTCAGATTCGATTTCTAGTCCTTTACCGTTTGGAGCGACCCAAGACTGCTCTATTAATTTTTTTGCACCTTTTAATACGTCTGGTGACTTCCCAATCAATAACTTAGCAAATTCATTGGCGGCCCCTAATGGGTCTTTATTAACTTTAGTTATGAGGCCAAGGTCTAAAGCTTCGGTGCCATCAAAAATTCTACCTGTCATGATCAATTCTTTAGCAACATCAGCTCTGGTTAACTTAGGAAGGTTTTGAGTGATACCCAGATCTGGAATTATTCCCCACTTGGACTCCATAATCGAAAATTGTGAATTAGGTTGAGCAATGCGAAAATCAGCGGCTAGTGCTAGTTGAATTCCACCACCAAATGCGACTCCTTTAATAGCGGCAATAACTGGCACTTCAATTTCTTGCCAAACATAACAGGGTTTTTGAAACCAATTAGCGTCTTCACCAACGGGTCTACTTGTCAGGTCGTTGCGCACTTGCCCAAAATCAGTGGCCCATTCGCTAAAAGTTGAAGTATCTAGGCCGCTGCAAAAATCACTTCCCGCACCTGTTAAGATGATTACTCGAACTGATTTTTCACGTTTCAAGTTTTCACCAATAAGAGATATGGCATTAAACATATCTTTTGAAAGTGCATTCTTCTTCTCTGGTCTGTTTAGTGTGACAGTTGCTATGTGATTAGAAATTTCCAAATTTACAATATTATTCATCTTCTTATCCTAGAGTAAGTTATTTTTCATATGCATTCATTTAATGAGTTAAAGGAACAGAGAACTATCTTAAAGAGGTTTTATGAATGATAGTTACTGTGTAAACAGCTAATGAATTGAAAAGATAAATAAATTTATTTTTTATGTCGTAATATTACCAAATTTTGGTTATTTTTAGATGGTATAATTTGAAGGGCTGTTTAAAATATTTTTTTAATAATTTGGAATAGGAAATATGGCAATTTTATTGGGTGTAGATACTGGCGGCACATATACAGATGCTGTTCTGATGGAAGATGATAAAAATATAATAGCTTCTTCTAAGGCGCTAACGACAAAATATGATTTATCGATTGGAATTGGAGAAGCAGTTCAGGCTGTTTTAACGAAAAGCACCAAGAAACCCTCAGAAATTGCCATGGCATCTTTATCAACAACTCTGGCGACAAATGCACTAGTGGAGGGGCAAGGTGAAAAAGTTGGTTTGGTGGCTATCGGATTTTCAAATCAAGATTTGCAGCGACATGGCTTAGCCAAAGCCATGAAAGGAGATCCAATTATAATTGTAGATGGGGGGCACACACATTCAGGAGAAGAAAAATCTTCCTTAGATTTGAGTAAAATAGGCGATTCAATAGACGGTTGGGGAGATGAGGTTACTGCTTTTGCTGTTGTGTCAAGTTTTGCTACGCGGAATCCTGCTCATGAAATCCTGGCTCGTGATTTAATCCGAGAAAAAACTGGAAAACCTGTTACGTGCTCAAGCGATTTGTCAGCTAAATTAAATGGCCCAAAAAGAGCTGTTACTAGTGTTTTAAATGCCCGGTTAATTGGTTTGATTGATAGATTGATAGACGCATGTAAATCTAAATTGAAAGCCCTAGGCGTGAGTGCACCGCTTATGGTAGTTCGTGGTGACGGGGCACTGATTTCAGCTGAAATGGCCCAAGAAAAACCAATTGAAACCATTCTGTCGGGACCAGCTGCCTCAATAGTTGGAGCTCAATGGTTGACAAATGAAGTTGATGCAGTGGTTTCAGATATAGGAGGAACAACAACTGATATTGCTATATTGCGAAAAGGGCATCCAAAAATTGATCCAATGGGTGCAAAAGTTGGTGAGTTTCGAACCATGGTTGAAGCGGTTGCTATGCATACAACTGGCCTTGGTGGAGATAGTGAGGTGCATATGCAGAGCGAGGGTCTGGAAGGCAGTTTATCTTTAGGACCTTCCCGTATTGTGCCAATAGCTTTAGCAGCTATCTCTTGGCCAGATGTTGTACTTTCAACATTAGAGAGCCAAGTCAGTTCAAAGAAATGTGGTGAGTATGGTGCAAAATTTGTATTACCGACTTTAATCAAATCTAAATTTAATAAATTTAACGATCGAGAGATTATCCTTTTAAAGAAAATTGGAACTGAAGCAAAACCTTTAGATGGATTGCTTTCAAATAGGTTGGAACTGGCGACGCTTGATCGCTTAGTTTCTAGAGGTGTATTACTGATGTCGGGGATTACGCCAACAGATGCTAGTCATGTTTTGGGTATTTCTAACCGTTGGAATACTGAAGCCTCAAGGTTGGCTCTTAAAGTTTTTTCTAATCGTCGCAAAGGCTCAGGAGATGTCTTAAGTGAAGGAGCCGATTTATTGGCTCAATCGATAATTGACCAATTAACAAAGCAAACTGGGGATGCTCTGATAAACGTTGCTTTAATAGAAGATGGGTATGAGAATAATATTGATAATACTTCTATTGAAGATAGTTGGTTGATAAATAAAGGACTACAACATCACAATAACACATTTTTTATTAATTTTGGATTGAGATTACCAGTAATTGGGTTGGGAGCATCTGCTAAAATTTATTACCCTAAAGTTGGTGAACTTTTATCCACGCAAATGATTATTCCAAAACATTACAGTGTAGCTAATGCAATAGGTGCGGTCGCTGGTAGAATATCATTTACGTGTGTTGGAACAGTTACTTCCCCTTCAACGGGCTGTTTTAGATTGCATGGAAAAGATGGTCCCAAAGATTTTTCTTCGGAACGGCAGGCACTTAAAGTATTGACAGATGACCTTTCCAGTTTAGCTTCAAAAAAAGCAAGATCGTCTGGCGCAGATGAAATAGATCTACAAGTTTCAAGAGATATCAGGTACAGCAATATTGAAAATCAACGAATTTTTATGGAAGCTGAAATAGCTGTAACTGCTTCAGGTAGACCCAGAATTACTACAAGGTAAATATTATTAAGCCACTTTAGTGAAAAGACCTTTTTATTGTTTCTTTAAATTCCTTTTCGAATATTAATTTTTCTTCTTCAAAAGCTTTTATTTTGGCAGTCATATAGAAATTATTTTTGTCAGATGTAAGTGAAGTATAAGCTTCGGTTCTAATATTCCATTTATTTCGAGCTAGTGTTTGCGTCCAATGAATGTGTCCAGAGGCGCATAGTGGGTCGTTAGGGTGTATTGAAAAAGCTTCTCGAACAACTGTTCCTATTTGCAAGCCATGATTATTATCCTCAACTATTCCGTAATCATCAAAAATTTCTATTGTTACAGCATTAGTCATTTGATCGGTGATAATTTTATTTGAATAGCTTGGTTCCTTGATTATTTTTCTAGACCAAGGACTCGCAGCCTCTGGATCTGAAAATACATATTCTGGTTTGTCAGATTTTTGACGTATAGGAAGTAATAACTCCCCTTTTACCAAGGTTAAGGTTGCTTGCTCCGCTACTGGCCAAACCAGAGGCCAATAGGCATTTGATAAAGAGATGCGCAACTTGTTTTCTGGTAATAATCGATAGGCGATTTGATCTAACTCAAGTTCTATGGAGAACTCTTTGCCTACTGGGATTGGAGTTGGGTTTTCGTGACTTTCTCTATGGGCTAAGTTTAACAGGCCATAGGTAATGCGTGTTGATGAACCTTCAGGTGAAACATCGCATAGGCGGACACATAAATGACCACACTGATTATCTGATTTTAATGTTAGTTTAATTTTGGGTCTACCAACTATATCTATAGTTGTCTTAGATGGGTTGTCATCAAAACAAAGCGAATAAGCATCATCAGCCCTCTGATCACCAGATTGTTCTGGTACAGAACTGCTCATAGGAAAATAGCTACCGGCACCAAAGCCACAAGTTGCAGGGCTTTTTATGATATTATTTAACTCGCTGGCATCTCCACCTAAGATTCCATTGGAAGTTAAGTAAAATTTAGCATGTTTTATTTCAGTTGATGGCCAATCTTTTTCTACGATCCACTGTCCTGGTCTATGTTTTATTCTTCGATCTGGTAGAATGCTATCTTGTAAATAAATTCGGTAATTTGGATCTTCTTCAACTCCAGTTGGGTTGCCCTTTAACCATTTATCCCACCAACGTAGAGCTTCTTGTAAAAAGCCTATCTGTGGTGATGGATCGGCAGTGTGTGGATACTGATGGACCCATGGCCCAACTATTCCCTTAACAGTGGTATTTTTTACATTTTCTATCAAATGACTAACCGTATTCATATAATTGTCAGCCCAACCTCCGAAGCATAAGGTTGGAACAAGTAAACTATCATAATCTTCAGATAAGGAGCCATGCTTCCAATATTCGTCTTTATTAGGATGTTGCATCCATTTCGCACCATAAAGTGGAATACTGTTTAAGCGCTCTAACCACATAGTGCGCCATTGCTTTCCAACTAAAGATGGATCTGGTGGTCTTGATGAATATGAAAGCATAGTACCAGACCAACTAAGGTTCTCATTTAGTAAACAGCCTCCCTTATAGTGTATATCGTCTGCATATCTATCGACGGTCGAATATCCACTTATTATTGCCTTGAGTGGTGCTGGTTGAAGCATTGCTACTTGAATACAATTAAAACCGCCCCAGCTTTTCCCCATCATACCTACTTTGCCATCACACCAAGATTGTTCAGCAATCCAATTTATAACTTCAACACAGTCTGAGAGCTCTTCTTTTGTATATTCATCAAGCATAATACCTTGACTTTCGCCGCTACCACGCATGTCGACTCTGAGAACCACATAGCCGCGACCAGCAAAATATTTATGCATCATTTCATCTCGCTCTATTGTACCATCTCTTTTTCTGTATGGAATATATTCTAATATTGCAGGCAAAGGTATTTTTGTGGCACTCTCTGGTAAAAATACTCTTGCTGAAAGACGACAACCATCTGAAAGTATAATGCCCATATCTGGCTCATCAATAATTTTATGTGGAAACTGTGTGACTATATCCATTTGCACTCCAATAATCTGTTAACTGTCATAAAATTAATAAATAGTTACATATAGTTTTTTATCGCTTGCGAGAAAACCTTAGTATCAACATTGCCACCTGTAGCAACGACAAGGACGCTATCACCTTTTATTTGATCGCTGCGAAATAATGCGGCGGCCAATGCTGCCGCTCCACCAGGTTCAAGTACCAGTTTCAATCTTAAAAAAGCTAAATACATTGCATTGAGGCACTCGTCATCAGAAACAGTAAGGCCTGACCCACATAGTCTATTCATAATTGGAAATGTAAGCTTCCCAGGTTCTGGAGTTAAAATAGCATCACAAATTGAGCCAGTTAGAGAATTATTTCGTGTGATTTTTCCATTTTCCAATGATAAAGCTACATCGTTAAATTTTTCTGGTTCTGCAGTTCTAACTTTAAGTTTTGGAGCTTCGCTTTCCAGTGCCAAGGCTATTCCAGAAGTTAGACCACCACCGCCACAACATACTATTACATCTGCTTCAGAAATATTAAGCATTTTACTTTGAATAGCAATTTCTAACCCACATGTACCTTGTCCTGCAATTACTAAAGGTTCATCATAAGGTTTTATTTGCGTAAGACCTCTTTCTTTGGAAACCTTTAACCCTATTGCTTCTCTGTCTTCACGTAATCGATCATAAAGTATAACTTCTGCACCCATCTTTCTTGTATTATCAATCTTTAAAGTTGGAGCATCTTCAGGCATTATTATTACTGCTTTTATACCAAATGCTTTTGCAGCATAAGCTACGCCTTGTGCATGATTTCCTGAAGAGATCGCTAGAACCCCATTATTGCGTTCATCGTGTTTAATTGCTGAAATGGCAGACCACCCCCCACGAAACTTGAAGCTCCCAGTATGTTGAAGACACTCTGCTTTAACAAAAACTTTTCTTCCAGCAATTTCATCTAAAAAAGGCGAGTTTAATATTGGTGTTTCTCGCACAAACCCTTTTAATCTTTTATTGGCAGATTTGATTTCTTTAATGTTTGTCATATGGTTTTAGTTAATTGGGGGATTTCGGATAGATCACTTAATATGTACTCTGGGCTCCAAGGTAATTTATCTACTGGTTCATTATTTCGGTTAACCCAAATAGCATGAAAACCAAAACCTGCTGCTGCTGCTGCATCCCATCCATTGGAGGAGACAAATAATATTTCAGATTTATCACGTTTGAACCGCTTAAGCACCAAATCGTAAACTTTAAAATCAGGTTTGAATATTTCTATAAGATCAACACTTATTATATCATTTAGTAAACTATCTATTTTAGCAGATTCAGCAGCTGCTTTGAGCATGCCTGCTGAGCCATTAGACAGAATTACAGTTTCCAGTTTTTCATTTTGTAGGTTTTTTAATACACTTGAAACTTCAGGATACGCTTTTAATGACCAATAAAGTGATAATAATCGTTCTCTTAATTCATTATCATTTGCTAGATTATTCGCTTCAAGAGCGTAGTCTAGACCATTTTTAGTTACTTCCCAAAAATTGATGTGTGTGTTGGTAATTCTCCGTATCCAAGAATATTGAAGCTGCTTTAACCGCCAATCATTGGCCAATTTTTGCCAACATTTTTTGAGGTTATCGCGACCTGGTTCCATAGCGCATTCTCTAGCTGCGGCTGACACATCAAAAAGTGTGCCATATGCATCAAAAACACAAGTTGTTATTGTCATAATAAATCCCTTTTTATGGCCATCTTTTGCAGGAAAGAATGGTGGTTTGATTGTTTACTGTATGAAATATAGTAAATAGTAAATTGGCAACAAAAATCTATAATTTATTGTATAAATTATTATATAATTATAATTTCAATCTATCCTTGGAATATTTCTAAATGAGTAACTTAAAATTAATTAATGGAACTTCATTTGAAACTTTTGAGGATCTTGATATGTTTGTAATGCTAATATTGAAATTTCGTGTGAGGAAAAATTAATGACATTAATGTCAGGAGGCCAAGCGGCAGTAGCAACTTTAGAGGCGGAAAATATTAAATATGCATTTGGGTTGATTGGATCGGCCACTATGGAAATATTTGACGCACTGTATGACTCAACTGATATCAATTATATTGGGGTTCATGATGAACGTACGGGCGTTCATATGGCTGATGGATATGCACGCGCTTCTGGGCAGGCGGGTCTATTTTTAGCTGGTCAAAATGGACCAGGGGCTACTAACTTAGTAACAGGTTTATCTCAAGCGATGGCAGCTTTTTCACCAGTTGTATCAATTGCTGGTGCATTGTCCTCGACGCATTTGTACCGTGATGCTTTCCAAGAGGTAGATCAAAATGCTATTTTCAAACCTATTACAAAAAAAACTTGGACAGCGCCGTCAGCGGATAGAGTTCCTGAGTTGTTGCGGGAAGCCTTTAGAAATGCTTTAGCACCTAGGATGGGGCCGGTGCATTTAAATTTACCGCGAGATGTTTTATCAGCGCAATGTAACTACGAGGCAGGTTTATATCCACCCGCTTATCGAAACAATTCGGTTCCAGCGGGAGACACAAATAAAATCAAACAGGCAGCCACATTAATGAGCCAAGCCGAAAAACCAGTGATTATAGCTGGCGGTGGAATAAAAAATACAGCTGGTCATAAGCAAGTATTAGCATTGGCTGAGATATTAAATTGCCCAATCGTGACCTCACCTGGACACGGTGACGCTATACCTTTTACTCACCCATTAAATGCAGGTCAAATGGGGCCGCGGGGAAATCTTGTTGCGTCTCGATTGGTTAAAGAGGCAGATGTTATTCTCGCACTGGGAACTCGTTTAGGGTTTAACTCCACATTTTATAGTTACGATAATATTAATAAGAATGCTAAAATAATTCATATTGAAATTGAACCAACTGCTATTGGTCGGTTTTTCCCCATTGAAGTTGGTATTTGGGGCGACGCACCTACAATAGCTCAGCAGTTAGTGAATTCATTGAAACTGTTAACTAATCGTTCAGTTGCAGATGAATGGACATCTAAATTTAAATCTGAGCGTAGGAATTTTTTGAAAAAACGAGATTTAGATGCTCCTCTTACTAATCCTATTCAACCAATGGGATTGTTTAAAACATTGCGTAAAATATTGCCTAAAAACTCATCCATTACTATGGATGCGGGAACTTTATGTTTGCAGGCAACGGATGCCTTGAATTTCTTTGAACCTAAAAGTCTGTTTACGCCTTTGGATTTTGGATTAGTTGGTTTCTCATTTGCCTGTGGTCTGGGTGTTAAGTTGGCTCAACCTGAACGCCCAGTTATTAGCTTAATGGGGGATGGCGGTTTTGGAATGACTTTATCAGAACTTTCCACAGCAGTTGATAATGGAATAAACACTGTAACTATTGTGATGAATAATAAATGTTGGGGGGCAGAAAAGGCTTATCAAAGAGACTTTTTTAATGGGCGCTATATAGGAGCGGATGTGAGTAGTCCTCCTTTTGATAAGGTTGCTGAACTCTATGGTGCTAAAGGCTTTAAAGTTGACAAATTAAACGAAATTCCCGAAGCAGTTGAAGCTGCATTAAAGAGCAATCAGCCATCAGTAATTGATGTTTCGGTTGATCCTACTGCTCTTTATAGCTTTCGTAGAGATAGCTTTACACACAGGGGATCCTGATCCATTATTTTCATTTATAAAAAGTTAATATTAAGGCTATTCAGGCTAACTGCCCTTATTGATGTGTTGTTGCCCAATTAATTGGATCATTCAAAAATAACTCTACTTGATCCAATGTCTCGACATCAAAATAATTCCCTTTTCGAGCAGCCTCTAATATATCTTTCCAAGTGCAAAGATAATGTAAATTTATATTGTCTTGAGATAACTTTGCTAAAGTTCCTGGAAATATATCGTAGTAAAAAATTACAGCAGTATCGTTGCAAATTCCTTCTGCTTTTCTAATAGCCTCAACAAACTTAAGCTTTGAGCCACCATCTGTAGTAAGATCTTCAACTAGTAAAACTCGCTGCCCTTTGTCTAGTTTTCCCTCAATCTGTGCATCTTTTCCGTACCCTTTGGGTTTTTTTCGTACATAAGTCATTGGTAACCCCAACCTTTCTGCTATTAATGCTGCAAAAGGTATGCCTGCGGTTTCACCACCTGCAATATTATCAAAAGCGTCGAAGCCAGCATTTCGTAATATTTTGCATGCCATAAAATCCATAACTGTAGAACGAATTTGCGGATAAGAAATCAATTTTCGACAATCTATATAAGTGGGAGAAGAAAGACCTGAAGCGAGTGTGAATGGCTCTTTGGGATTAAAATGGACTGCTTTTATGTCTAAAAACATTTTCGCTGTTAATTCAGCTATTAATTTATCATCTGGATATGAGCTAGGTAGCATGAAATTTATCCTTGAGTAGACCAGTTAGATGAAAAGCCGGGGTTAAATAATGTCACATTTTCATTTCCAATTTGAATTTTTTCTGGAAATATAACTGGCTTTTCATGTTTGTATAATGTGCAAATCTCTTCGTTAACTTTTAAATTATAAAATGTAGGGCCGTTGATGGACACAAATTTTTCTAATTGATGTAATGCATCCTCTTCTTCAAATACGTGGGCTAAATATGACATCGTATTGGTGGCTGAAAAAATACCAGCACACCCACAATTACTCTCCTTTAAAGAGTCTACGTGTGGTGCACTGTCTGTTCCCAAAAAAAAGCGTTTATCTCCCGAGGTGGCAGCAGCTCTTAGTGCAATGCGGTGTTTTTCTCTTTTTGCTATAGGCAAGCAATAATAATGTGGTTTGATACCACCGGCCAAAAGGTCATTTCTATTAATTATCAAATGATGTGTCGTGATGGTTGCCGCAAGGTTCTTGCCCTCAGATAATATATATTCCACCCCTTCTTTTGTTGTGATGTGTTCTAAGATAATTTTTATTCCTGGTATCTTATTTCTGATTGGATCTAATATTTCTTCAATGAAGAATGCTTCTCTGTCAAAGATATCTACAGATGGTGAAGAAGTTTCGCCATGTATACATATTGGAACACCAACTTCTGTTATTTTTTCTAATAATGGCCTGATATTATCTAAGTTTGTTACACCTGATTGAGAGTTGGTTGTAGCCCCGGCAGGGTAAAGCTTAACTGCAGAAATTAAACCTGACAAATAGGCTTCAATTATATCTTTGTGGTTGCTTTTATCAGTCAAATAAATTGTCATTAAAGGTTCAAATTTTGACCCTTCGGGTAGCGCAGACAAAATTTTATCTCGGTAATTTAAAGCATCTTTACTATTCAGAATTGGTGGAACAAGGTTTGGCATAATTATGGCCCGTTTGAAATCACGAACTGTTTCTTTCAAAATTGGTTTGAGCATGTCCCCATCTCTTAAATGAAGGTGCCAATCATCAGGTTTTCGAATTTTCAAAACTTTTATCATAATTTGGGATAACATACCTTAAATTAGAAATACCAGTCGGGTGGGCTATTGATGTGATAAAATTATAGGAATTATTTTTTTATTTAAAACTTTTTTAGTTATTGGGCCTGGATGTCGATAGAGTATTTTTCCCTTTTTATCTAATATAAAGGTTTCAGGAACACCATAAACGCCCCAGTCTATTGCTGTTTTTCCATTTTCATCTGTTCCTATCCCATCATAAGGATTGCCTAATTTTGTCAAAAATTTAATAGCTGATGAAGAATTATCTTTTAAGTTTATCCCATACACTTTGATATCCATGTCTGCCAGTTTTTGGATATTAGGGTGTTCGACTCTACAGGGAGCACACCAACTTGCCCAGAAATTAATTATTTTAATTTTTTGCTCTACCATGGCATTTTTAGGAATTGGTTCATATCCAATCAGAAAAGTTTCAGGTAATTTTGTAGCACTTTCTCCAATTAAATTAGAAGGAAGAACATCATTTTTAGACAACCCAAAAAAAAGTAACGAGCCTACTGTTAAAAATATTAGCACTGGAATAAACGAAATGAAGAATATTTTTTTACTCACGATTTAATTTTTCTTTAAGTTTTTTAAGTATTTTTGCGCGGAGGTAGATTGGATAACACTAATTATTATTATGCCAAATAATAATGTAAAAGTTGCCCCATAAGCCAAATATATTGGCGCTGCATATTTTCCAAGTTCAAGCATCAACTATTGCCTTTTCTTCTCTCAAGTGCATTTATTTGACGTCTCATGATCTCTGTACGGGTTCTTACAATAACTAATGTAAAAAATAAAAATATGAAACCTATAATACATATGTAAAGTGGATTTGAAAAAGCACTATGGACATGTTCTTCCTTGTCTAAAGATAGTGAAGCCCCTTGATGAAGGCCTTGGCTCCAAAAATTTACTGCGTAACGACTCAGAATGGCAAAAACTGTACCCACAAGACATAAGATTGAGGTTAAGTCAGCTGCAGCATCAGGGTTTTCTATTGCACCCCATAAAGTTTGATACCCAACGTAAAATAAAAACAATATGAGAAACGAGGTAAGGCGAGGATCCCAAGCCCAGTAAGTCCCCCACATTTGTTGCCCCCAGATCATTCCTGTTATTATGGCAATTAATGTCATAATGAGGCCAATTGGGGCTGCTGCTTTTGCTATTAATGCACTAATATGGTGACGTCTCACTAACCATATAAGAGAGCTAACCAACATGACAAACCAGGTGTTTATCGCAATTAAGGCAGCTGGAACATGTAAAAATATAATTTTGACTGAACTGCCTTGTTGGTAATCATCTGGTGTTAAAAAAAATCCCCAGTAAAGACCAACTGATAGTAAAATAAAAGCAATTATTGAAATTAATGGAAGAATCCTCTGACTAAAGGACATGAAAAAAGCTGGGTTAGAATATTTCCAAATTGACATAATATTTCAATCACAATCACAATTATATACTGACTTTATTAAATATGTTATTAACACTATTTTAAAGCCATTTTTATAGCTGTGGCAGCGGCAAAAGGCATCAATGTAACCACAAATGCACTAATACCGGCCGTGAATAAAAAGGAATTAGTTATTTGCATCCCACTAGCGGCTCGCCATACAGTCTGTGAGCCAAATATTAATGTGGGAATAAAAAATGGCATTATCAACACAGGTAAAAGTAAACCACCCCTTTTTAAACCGATTGTTAAACTTGCTCCAAAGGCGCCGATAAAACTTAAACTTGGAGTTCCAACTAATAGACTGATAAAAACCCATACCAAAGTATGTTGATCAAAATTGTATAAAAAACCAATAAAAGGTGCAATAATTGTTATGGCTAGTCCAGTCGTCAGCCAGTGAGCTACAGCCTTTGCAAAAACAATTCCTTCGAGTGGTATTGGGGCTATTAAAAGAGTCTCAAGAGAACCATCTTCAAAATCCAACTGAAAAATCCTATCAAGTGATAATAAGCAAGCAAGTAGAGCACTTAACCATAAAATTCCTGGAGCGATTGATTTTATCTTGGTGCTTTCTGGCCCTACGGCTAAGGGAACAAAAATAATAATTAGAAGAAAAAAACTCAAACTTAAACTGAATCCAGTTCCAGATCTTATTGATAATAAAATATCTCGTTTAAGGATTGAGATCATCTTTTGAAATTTTCGATAAAAGGATCATTCTCATAATTGTTTAAAACTTTGAAATTTGATATATTAATGAGTTTTACATTTTCAAATTTGATTGGTGAATGTGTTGCAATTATTATTCCACCATTTTCTTCCAAATGGTTTCTCATAATTTTGTTAAACAATTCAATATTATGCTGATCAAGGGATTCATAGGGTTCATCTAACAACCATAACTTAGTTTTACTAATTAAGAGCCTTGAAAGAGCAACTTTTCTTTTTTGCCCAGCACTCAATTGTGCAATTGGTATATCAATGATTTCTTCTAGTTTAAGAAGGGAAATAGCAATTTCAATTTTATTTCCCTGATAGATACCATTCCAAAATAACAGGTTTTCAAAAACTGTTAAATCTGTTTTCAAACAGTTTAAATGACCTAAAAAACATGCTTCTCTTTCTAGGTTTAAAACTACTCCCTTGGTATGGGGTAATATGTTGGCCAAAGTTTTTAGGAGAGTGGTCTTTCCTGATCCATTTGGGCCATATAGTGAGATAATTTGACCATTAGTTAACGTCAACGAAACATCTGATAGGATCTCTCGATTATTTCTAACACAAGTCAGGTTTTCAGTAGATAATAACATATATTTGCTTCTATCTGAAGAAGTCATAAAAAAAAATAGTAAAACTGTAATAGTAATGTAGATCATTATATTATTTAATAAAATTAAAATTATTAATATCAAATTAAGTTTAGAGTATACATTAGTATACATTTAACGTTGCTACTCTTGATCCATTCAATAGTTTAGTGCATAGCCTTTTTGAACTTAAGCCAAATACAGGGGAGCCATATGTCGATAACCGTAGGTAAGGATACAGCCAAAACTAGGAAAATTTTAAAATCTGGTGATTTATCTGTTGCCTACTATTCTATTGATGCGGCTGAGAGCGCTGGACTTGGAGATTTTAAAAATTTACCAGCTGTTTTAAAAGTTGTCTTAGAAAATATGTTAAGATTTGAAGATGGTAAAACAGTTCATATTAATGATATCAAGGCTTTTTCTGATTGGGGAATTAATAATGGTAAAAATCCTATTGAAATAGCTTACAGGCCAGCAAGGGTTTTATTGCAAGATTTTACTGGAGTGCCGGCAGTAGTTGATTTAGCTGCAATGAGAGATGCTATAATTACCTTGGGTGGTGATGCAAAAAAAATTAACCCCTTGAATCCAGTAGATTTAGTGATTGACCATTCTGTGATGATCGACGAATTTGGCACTCCTCGAGCTTTCCAAATGAATGTTGATCGAGAGTACGAGCGAAATATAGAGCGTTATACATTTTTAAAATGGGGCCAAAACGCGTTTAATAATTTTCGCGTTGTTCCTCCTGGTACTGGTATATGCCACCAAGTAAATTTAGAGTATTTGTCTCAAACCATTTGGGTGGATAAAGATCAATTTGGTGTGGATGTAGCATATCCAGATACTTTAGTCGGAACCGATAGTCATACGACTATGGTCAATGGTGTAGCTGTTTTAGGTTGGGGAGTTGGTGGTATCGAGGCGGAAGCAGCCATGTTGGGGCAACCCATTTCCATGCTAATTCCAGAAGTAATTGGTTTTAAGCTAACGGGCGCAATGCAAGACGGAACTACGGGTACCGATTTGGTTCTAAAAGTTGTTGAAATGCTCCGCTCAAAGGGAGTGGTAGGAAAATTTGTAGAATTCTATGGTGAAGGTCTGGATAACTTGCCATTAGCCGATCGAGCGACAATCGCTAATATGGCTCCTGAATATGGGGCTACTTGTGGGTTTTTTCCAATAGATGATGAAACACTCAACTATTTAAGAAAAACTGGTCGCGATGAAAGAAGAATAAAACTAGTTGAGCTTTATGCTAAAGAAAATGGTCTCTGGCGATCCGATGATTATAGACCAATTTATACAGACACATTAAAACTTGATATGAGCACTATAGTTTCAGCTATTTCAGGACCTAAAAGACCTCAAGATTTCATTTCGTTAACTAACTCTCAAACAGCGTTTGTTAAAGAAATGAAAGAGAATTTCAAAAGACCAATGGATAAGAAAATTAAGGTAGAAGGTGAAGAATACGATATGGAGTCGGGTAAAATTGTTATTGCATCAATAACTTCATGTACTAACACATCCAACCCATATGTGATGATTGGTGCTGGGCTTGTTGCGAGAAAAGCGGCAGCATTGGGGCTTAAAAGAAAACCCTGGGTAAAAACATCTTTAGCACCAGGCTCTCAGGTTGTTTCCGCTTATCTAGAAGCGGCAGATCTTCAGAAAGATCTGGATTTAATGGGGTTTAATTTAGTTGGTTATGGATGCACGACATGCATTGGAAATTCTGGTCCAATACAAGCTGAAATAAGTGAAGCAATTTCTGAAGGAGATCTTGTTGCTATATCTGTTTTATCTGGGAATAGGAATTTTGAAGGACGTATTTCACCTGATGTTCGGGCAAATTATTTAGCATCACCTCCATTAGTTGTTGCTTATGCAATTGCGGGCACAATGGATATAAATTTAACTACTGATACTTTGGGTCAAGACCTAAACGGGAATAATGTGTATTTGAAAGACATTTGGCCAACGGCCAAAGAAATTAATGAATTAGTTGAAGCTACAGTTACTCGCGAAGCTTTCACTGAAAAATATGCAGATGTGTTTGAGGGTGATGATAAATGGCAATCTGTTAAAACGACAGATAGTTTGACATATGATTGGCCGGTATCATCTACTTATGTACAAAACCCCCCGTATTTCGAAAAAATGAGTGCTTCACCAGGCGTTATTAAAGATGTAATAAGTGCTAAAATTTTAGCAATTTTAGGGGATATGGTGACTACTGATCATATATCTCCAGCAGGTTCGTTTACAGAATCTACTCCAGCTGGAAAATACTTAATTGAGCATCAAGTACCTGTAAGGGAATTTAATAGCTATGGATCACGTCGCGGAAACCATGAAGTGATGATGCGCGGTACTTTTGCTAATATCCGAATTAAAAATGAAATGTTAGATGATTTAGAGGGTGGATTTACGAAAAATCCAAATGGTGAGGTGGTTTCTATATATGATGCTGCAATGGCTTATAAAGAAAACGATACACCACTTGTTGTTATTGCTGGCGAGCAATATGGAGCTGGCTCATCGAGAGATTGGGCAGCTAAAGGAACTGCGTTATTGGGAGTAAAAGCTGTAATTGCAGAAAGTTATGAGCGAATACATCGCTCAAATTTAGTAGGTATGGGGGTTATGCCATTTGAATTTATTAATGGTCAAAATAGAGCTTCATTAAACTTGACGGGTATGGAGAATATCACAATCAGTGGTTTAGAAGGTGATTTAACCCCACTTTCAGAAGTGCCTGCTACGATAGTATATAGTGATGGAGTGGAAAAAAATATTTTATTAAAATGCAGAATAGATACAGAGGTTGAAATTGAATATATTCAACATGGTGGTGTCTTACATTATGTTTTGCGAAATTTAGCAAAAAATTAATGACAGAATAAAGTCTAATTATTTTAAATAAAGAAAATTAACTTTTCCATCTTCGATGGACCCAAAACCACTGCTCAGGATTATTATGAATACGTGCAGTCAGTCGGTCATTTAACTGCTGTGACATAGCCTTTGCATTTGTATGTGGGATTGGTTCTTCAAAAATATTTGTAAAAGAAAACCCATCTTCATTTCTGATACCAAAGAAAGGTATTAAATGCGCGTCAAATTTTAGTGCTAATTCTGCGGGGGAAAGAATAGTCATGGACGGTTGTCCTAAAAAATTTAAACATTTCCCTTCTCTCATTTTTTGATCAAATAGTATTATCGTTCGCCCGCCTTGCCGTAAATGCTTTACCATTCCCTTGGTGCCCTTACTACCGCGAGAAAAAATTGGTTTGCCACTTTTTTGCATTGCATCAACATATAATTTATTGAATGTTTTATTGTTCATTGGCCGATACATCCCACCGGTTTCAAGATCTAATTTAAGTAAAGCGTTCCTGGCGGCTTCATAGTTTCCAAAATGTCCAGTGGCTAGTATAATAGCTTTGCCCTTGGTTTCAGCATCTTTTATTAGTTTGATTCCTGGTCCAGTTATGGTGGTTAACTGGTTTTTAATGAAATGATTTGGTGAAAAATTTTCTATTAAGGTTCTACCAATATTATTAAGACACTTATTGGCAATTTTGGAACTTTCTGTCTTTGATTTATTCGGGTAAACAATTTGAATTTGTTCTAAAGCAACTTTTTTTCTCCCAGTTATTGGACCCAAAAAAGTTTTAAAAATCCAACCGGAGAATGATAGCCTTAAGCGATAAGGTAGAAATAATAAAAAATTAATAACAATCAAAGCAAGAACTGTAATAAGAATATCTTTTAAGGTTTGATTTCGTTCCCAGGGAGTTACATTTTTTATTTCTGGCATTTTTAGTTACGTTCTATGACTTGTTTTGGTTTCTCTCCACCAAACATACAGTCCGGCTGTAATGATCACAAGCGTACCAAAATATGTTTCAATATCGGGGTATTCATTGAATAATAACATTCCCCAAAAGGAAGCAAAAATTATAGAAACATATGAGTAAGGAGCGACTGCTGATGCTTCACCAAGGGTAAATGCTCTTATTATGCAATAATGCCCAACGCCCCCAACCACCCCCATCAAAATCATTAATATACAGTCGAGAGGATTAGGAGTTGTCCAATAAAAAGGTACAACAAATGATGCTAAAAGGGTGCCCATAAGAGCTGTATACAGAAAACTGGTCCATGGACTTTCTTCTGAGCCTAAGAACCTTGTGGAAATAGCATAACCTGAATAGCATATTGCCGCCCCTAGAGGAAGTAATGCACTTAATTCAAATATATTCGTTCCTGGTCTGATTATAATTAATGTACCGATTAAACCGATAGAAATTCCGAAAAAACGTTTAATGCCAGCACGTTCTTTTAAAAATAATACTGCAAGAATAGTAATAATTAAGGGATTTATAGCAAATATAGCAGCCGATTTGGCTAATCCAACCAGATAAATTCCATTGAAAAATAAACATGTAGCGGCAAATAAAAAGGTTGATCTGATAAGTTGTAATTTTATAAATTTTGTTTTTAATAACACTGTTAATTTTGGTGCCAGAAAAAAAAATGCCAACACGAATTGACTTGTATACCTCGCCCAAACTATCTGGAATGTATCGTAACTATCGTTTAGGTATTTTGCTATTAAATCCATTATAGAAAACATAAACAAAGTAGTTATCATGAATAGGATTGCTTGAGTGGTACTTGATAGGTTCTGAAAATTATTTTTCATATAGATTTTGGCAAACCAACACCTATCATACTATCTCTTGTTACTAATGCTTCTAATTTTTCCACTGAAAGTTTTTCGGTGCCTTTGGGACGTAGTGGCAATACTATATATCGCATATCTGCTGTACTATCATGCACGCGTATGGATATATCATCAGACAGGTGAAGACCGAATTCTTTTAATACTTTTCTTGGAAATTTGACAATCCTACTACGATAGCTTCGTTGTTTATACCAGTCTGGTGGAAGTCCTAAAAGGTTTCTAGGATAACAAGAACATAACGTGCAGACTATAACATTATGGATCGTTTCCGTATTTTCTAGTGCTATTAGTTTGAGGGCGCCAATATCAAAACCTAATTCTTTTGAGGCATCAGATGCATTTTCCAATAATCTTTTTTTATAATTCTGGTCAGTCCAAGCTCGTGCAACTACTTTAGCGCCATTCGCTGGAGATCGGTTATCCATGTCATCAATTGTTTGATGTATCTCCAAGTTTGAAACTATTCCTTTTTGGATTAAGATTTCCCTAACTGAAATTTCCATATTTTGCCAATAAGTTAACGGCTTATCTTGATCTTTTCGATAAGGGTGACCTGACGAGCTTAAGTGACTTTCATGATCATGTGGCATTTTTTATTTAATCCTTCTCTATCCAATGTTCATAAATTTCTGCATCTATTGTATCAGAAGCACATTCTACTTCCTCACCCCATATTTCAGACATTGTGAAGCGGACGCGGTAGAGTTTAATTTTTTGTGCGGGTAAGTCGTAAGCTAATTGTTCAGGATTGTGAAAATAGCCTAATTCTCGCTCTATCTCTCCCACTTTGCCTCTTAAGTAAGATGGCGTTCTAACATGTCCTGGTGGGAATAAACTCTTTATCTTAACGGTCATCTTATTGTTCAACTATTTCAATACTACAGTCACCATAAGTTTCTCCTCGTTTTGCAACTTCTGCCATTTTTTCTCCAAGTTCTTGGATATTATAAGCACCTGATTCAATAAGGTTCTGATTAATGGAGGCAATCCAACGTTCATAATAGGCCATTTCTTTATAAGCTTCTTCGCCCATATCTTCTAAAACTCTGCGCAGGCCATCTACGGTGAAGTAACCCTTACTACTTGATAAAACCATAAGCGCATCTACTCGCTTTTCCCATAGTTCAAAGTCATGTTCTGTCAGTTGAATTGGATCAGCAGTTTTACCGCCCATATCATGCCATCGCACTTTTAAATCTTTATTTCGATCACTTGTCATACCCAATTGGTAGGATGTGATTGGCCAATTGGCAATAAAAGATTTTAAGATTATTTCGAAATATCTAAATACAAAATAAAACCATAAATCTGGTTAACTCAGTTTTTTAAAAATTAATATATGATTATTTGCTGGCATTTCTATAGTTTTAAAATGGGAGAGTTCAGTGTTTTGGGCTAATTCTCTTAGATAACTCATACATCTGACCCCCCAAGTTGGGTTTTCATCTTTTAATCTTTGGTCAAAAATTTTGTTTCCTTCACCATTATGTTTATTGTTATTTTTAAAAGGGCCATAAAAAATAAGTAATCCATTTTTTTTCAGTAATTTTGTTGCATTAGAAATGATGCCATTGAGTACCGAAATTGGTGCTATATGAATTACATTCATACTTATTATTAGTTCAAATTCTTTCTTTTGTTCAAATACCTGAAACCAATTAGAAGAGGCATCTAATTTCAAGGTTTTTTGAATATCTAAAGAATAATGTTCAGCCCAAGCATCTGTGCTTTTGCAATGTAGTTCATCTAGATCAGATCCTTGCCAGTGAATATTGTGAAAGTGTTGTGCGAAGTTACTCAGATGCTGTCCGGTTCCAGATCCAATCTCCAAGGCATACCCGTTCATTTTGTTTAAATAAGGCGTCAATTGCCGTAGAATAGGTCCATTATTTCGATCAAACACGCTAGTTGTTAAGCGGAAATCACCGCCAGAGTCATTTAATTTAGATCTGTAGCTTTTTGAATGTGAAGTGGTAGGAGTGGTCAAGCGTTTCTAGCAGGGCCAATCAACATAACCATTTGGCGTCCTTCTAGTTTTGGCATATTTTCTACTTTTCCAACTTCTAAAAGATCATTTTCTACACGATTTAGCAATTGTAGTCCGAGACGTTGATGTGCCATTTCGCGCCCCCTAAACCTCATTGTAATTTTTACTTTATCACCATTTGCTAAAAACTTAACAACACTTTTCATTTTCACTTCGTAGTCATGCGTGTCTGTATTTGGTCTGAATTTTATTTCTTTTATTTCAATGGTCTTTTGTTTGCGTCTTGCTTCGGCTTCTCTTTTCTGAAGTTCGTATTTATATTTGCCAAAATCCATCACCTTACAAACAGGTGGGTTAGCATTCGGCGATATTTCAACTAGATCTAATCCAGCTTCTTCAGCGAGCGTCATTCCATGGCTTGGGGTTGTTTCTCCTACATTGCCACCATCTGCACCAATGAGACGAATCTTTTCTGACGTGATGCGTCCGTTTACGCGTGGGCCAGTTTCGCGCTCAGGTGGCGCGTTGTGAGGTCTTCGGGCTATTTTTTAATTCCTTTTTTCATTTTCGTTAGCTACTAGAGTAATGCCGCTGAATGTCAGGTTCAAGTACATAAAACTTTTTTATGCGATAAAAATTTAATATAATCATATTTCTGGATGTAAAACTGAATTATTTTAAACTTATTTAAAAATACATAATTTATTAATTTTTAATGAACATTTTTCTAGGAGTTTCACAAAGACATTCTGAACCAGAATCAGTTATTACAAATGGTTCGGTAATTTCTAAGCCACCATCATTTAACCATAAAGCTGGCATGAAATGAAATGTCATACCGGGGAGCATAATCGACGTATCTCCGTCCCGAAATGACATTGTACGCTCACCCCAATCTGGTGGATAAGAGACACCTATTGCATAACCACATCTACTGTCCTTTTCAAACCCTAGCTTGTTAAGTGTTTTATTAAATGCATGAGCTATATCCTGACATTGGTTTCCTGGTTTTGCCATTTCTAACCCAGCTTCTATTCCTTCTAGAACAGCCTTCTCAGCGTCCAAATATTTTTGAGGAGGGGATCCTAAAAATAATGTTCTAGATTGTGGACATTGGTATCTTTTATATGCACCAGCTACTTCAAAAAATGTAGTCTCGCCTTCTTTCATTGGTTGGTCATTCCAAGTTAAATGTGGGGCAGTTGCGTCCATACCAGATGGTGCCATTGGAACCATCGAAGGGTAGTCCCCCCAAAAACCATCAACACCCATCACTGATGCATGATAAACATCAGCGATTAATTCATTCTTTGGCAATCCTACTTCTGCTTTTTCCACTATAACTTCGTGCATGTGTTGAACAATCCTAGCTGCTCGCTTCATGTAAGTGATTTCAGTTTTACTTTTAATGGCTCTTTGCCAGTTAACCAAACCTGTTGCATCTATAAATTCAACGTTTAATTCTTTTCTTAACGTTAAGAAAGCAGAAGCTGAAAACCAATAATTATCCATCTCAAGCCCGATGAGTCCTTTATTCAATTTCAGTTCTTTTATAATACTTGCTAAGTCTGACATGGGGTGTTTCTCTGGGTTTTGAACATATGTATCTTCGTATCCAAAAATATTCTGAGTTTGCATAAAAGCAGTACGCTTGGCGCCATTAGAATCCATTCCCCGGCCCCACCAGATAGGCTCTCCCTCTAGAGTAAGAATAACAGCTTGGTGAACATAGAAAGACCAACCGTCATATCCCGTAAGCCAATTCATGTTTGATGGATCAGAAATTATTAACGTATCTAACCGACGTTCAATCATCTTTTGGCGAGTTTTTTTTATTCTTTCTTGAAATTCATCTAATGTAAAATTTAGTGGCGATTGCATGATGTATGACCTCGTTTTCCAATATCTAATTAGATTTTAACAATCCCATTAATAATGCCAAGTCAAAATTGCGAAAATCAGAATATTTGATTTTGGTAACTTGTAAATTAATGTTCTTTTCATAGCTAGGCTTGCTTTGTTCTGTGAATAAGTTTTTCTGTTAAGAATATTATTTTTGGGGTTTTTATGGTTGAGTTTTTAAAAAGTGCAAGTAAAAAAATATCTGAGAAAAATAATAATACTACGTCTATAGTTTCGCATATGCTTAAAGAAATAGAATTGGGCGGAGAGGACATAGTTAAAGAATTTTCCCAAAAACTTGATAATTATTATGGTATGATACGTGTTTCAGACGAGCAGATTTATAAAGCAGAAACTACTTTGCCTGATGTTATAAAAGACGATATTAAAAATGCTCAAGAAAATGTGGAAAAATTTGCATCAGCACAAAAACATTCAATTAACGACTTTCAAGTTGAAATTAGACCTGGTTTACTTGCTGGACAGAAATTAATACCTTTAAATTCTGCGGGTTGTTATGTGCCAGGGGGACGTTACAGTCATATTGCTTCAGCTATTATGACTGTAGCAACAGCAAAAATGGCAGGAGTTAAGCATATTTCAGTATGCTCACCATCTCGAGATGGCAAGCAAATTCCAGATGAAATAATTTATGCAGCAAGCTATTGTGGAGCTAATTCCATCTTAACTTTAGGAGGTGTTCAAGGTATTGCATCTCTGGCTTTTGGTTTATTTGGTGTGCCCTCTGCAGATATTATTGTAGGTCCAGGCAATCAATTTGTTGCTGAGGCCAAAAGGTTACTGTTTGGTCGAGTGGGTATTGATATGATTGCGGGTCCTACGGATAGTTTGATAATTGCGGATTCAAATGCTGATCCCATGTTAGTTGCCACAGACTTGGTTAGCCAAGCAGAACACGGTTATAATTCTCCAGTTTGGTTGTTAAGTGAAGATCGAATGCTCTGTGGGGAAGTCTTAAAACTTGTTCCAAGTTTAATTAGTATTCTTCCTTCAATAAATAAAAAGAATGCGAATGAAGCTTGGAATAATTATGCAGAAATTATTTTATGTGAAAATCGTGAAGAAATTGCGGTAGAATCTGATAAAATTGCACCTGAGCATTTAAGTATACATGCAGATAAACTAGATTGGTGGTTAGGCCGTCTCACTGCATATGGGTCCTTATTTTTAGGTGAAGAAACTACTGTATCGTTTGGAGATAAAGTTTCAGGCCCCAATCATGTTTTGCCCACATCTGGATCCGCTAGGTATACTGGTGGTCTTTCGGTCCATAATTTTCAAAAAATAGTTACTTGGCAAAGCTCATCTAAGGATGCAGTGAAAGAGCAAGCTATAAGAACTGCGAGAATTTCTCGAACTGAGGGTATGGAAGGACATGCAAGGGCTGCAGACATTAGGTTGAAAAAGTTTTTCCCAGACCAAATATTCTAAATTAGATAGACTAAATATAATATTTTGTATTTTTGACTTATTTTTGGCTTGCGTCTTCCTTCAACTAAGGGAAATGCTACCGCAATGGATAGCGCTGAAGAAAAAGAAAATATCGTCGCCGGCATAATATGGATGCTAATTACTGGGCTAATGTTTGTAGCTGTTACTGGCATAGTGCGACACGTGGGATCAAGTATACCGGCTGCTGAAGCGGCATTTATTAGATATCTGTTTGGGGCCGTATTAATGGTGCCTTTTTTGCATAAAATGTTTAAGAAAAAGCGGTCTAAATTTGTGTATTCTATTTTTGCAATAAGGGGATTTGCGCATGCACTTGGTGTGATTTTATGGTTTTATGCGATGGCTAGAATAACGTTAGCTGAGGTTACCGCAATTGGTTATGTGTCCCCAATTTTTGTTACATTAGGGGCTGCCCTTTTTTTGGGTGAAAAGTTAGCATTGAGGAGAGTATTAGCTGTTATTATTGCTTTTCTGGGAGCGCTTATTATTTTAAGACCAGGTTTTCGTGAAATAGAGATTGGTCATTTGGCTCAGCTGTGCACAGCGCCGTTGTTTGCAATTAGTTACCTACTCACAAAATTTATGACAAAAACTGAAGATCCAATCGTGATCGTTGGTATGCTGACTATTTTTGTTACAATTGGTCTTGCTCCATTTGCAATTCTTCAATGGGTTACACCGTCGGTAGAAGAGGTTGCATGGTTGGCGCTTGTTGCTGTTTTTGCAACGGGTGGTCATTATACCATGACGAGAGCTTTAAAAGTGGCGCCGATAATGGTAACTCAGCCAATACATTTCCTTCAACTGATTTGGGCTACTTCGTTGGGGTTACTTGTGTTTGCAGAACCTTTAGACGTATTTGTTTTAATTGGTGGTGGTGTAATAATTTTGGCGGTGACATTTATTTCTTATAGGGAAGCAAAATTAAACTCAAAATCTAAAACGCCCACACCGATTACCACAAAGAATTAAATTTATTGGAGAGCTTGATGGAGGCAGATTATATTATTGTTGGCGCAGGCAGTGCCGGTTGTGCTCTAGCCTTTCGTTTGTCAGAAAGTGGAAAACATTCTGTATTAATTATTGAACATGGTGGTTCTGATGCAGGTCCGTTAATCAACATGCCGGGTGCTTTGTCTTATCCCATGAGTATGTCACGTTATGACTGGGGTTTTCGATCAGAACCTGAACTTAATTTGAATGGGCGATGTATGGCGACCCCTAGAGGGAAAGTGATAGGCGGGTCATCGTCGATCAATGGTATGATTTATGTGCGTGGCCATTCAAAAGACTTTGATTATTGGGCGGAAAGTGGCGCCAAAAGCTGGGCATATAAGGATGTTTTGCCATATTTCAAAAAAATGGAAAATTGGTCCTCTGGAGGGCATGGGGGCGATAGCTCCTGGCGTGGTAATAATGGACCACTACATGTTACTCGCGGACAGAGAGCGAACCCATTAGTTAAAGCATTTATTAGTGCTGGAAAAGAGGCTGGTTACCATCAAGTGGGCGATTACAACGGTTATCAGCAAGAAGGGTTTGGCCCTTATGATATGAATGTTTATAAAGGACAAAGATGGTCCGCGGCAAAGGCTTATTTACGACCTGCGCTAAAACGTGCGAATTGTCGTATTATTCGAGCTTTGGCTTTAAAAATAAAAATAAATAATGGATGTGCAACTGGTGTTGAGGTTTTTCATAATGGAGTGGAAAAACTACTAAAGGCTAATAAAGAGGTTATTATTGCGGCCTCTTCGATCAATTCCCCAAAACTTTTAATGTTATCAGGAATTGGTCCTGCTTCCCATTTGCGTGAACATGGGATTGATGTTATTGCTGATCGCCCTGGAGTTGGAAAAAATCTACAAGATCATCTAGAGGTTTACATGCAAATGGCGGCCAGTAAACCAGTTAGCTTATTTAAATATTGGAATTTTTGGGGTAAAGCTTATGTGGGTGCCCGTTGGTTACTAACTAAAACTGGTCCCGGTTCTACAAACCAGTTTGAAAGTGCGGCTTTTATCAGGTCAGATAAAGGCATTGAGTATCCAGACGTTCAGTATCATTTTTTACCAATTGCTGTTCGTTATGATGGTAAAGCATCAAGTGAAGGGCATGGATTTCAGGCCCATGTGGGTCCAATGCGATCGCCGTCTAGAGGAGAAATAACTTTAAAATCTAAGGATCCTTTTGATCCTCCAAAAATACAATTTAATTACATGTCAACTGAAAAAGATTGGAAGGATTTTAGAAAATGTATTCGATTAACTAGAGAGATTTTTTCTCAAGATGCTTTTAAACCCTATTTGAAACATGAAATCCAACCTGGAGCTCATGTAAATTCTGATGACGAAATCGATGATTTTATTAAGAATGAAGCAGAGAGCGCTTATCATCCCTGTGGAACCTGCAAAATGGGTTCTGAAACTGACAAAAATTCTGTGGTGAATTGGGAAACTAAAGTAATTGGTGTTAAGAACCTACGGGTGGCTGATAGTTCAATTTTTCCCAGAATTACGAATGGTAATTTAAATGCACCTTCAATAATGACTGGAGAGAAGGCAGCAGATCATATTCTGGGTAAAAGTTTGCTATCTGCTTCAAACTCCGAAACTTGGATTAATCCTAATTGGAAAATTAGCCAGAGGTAATTATGTCAATACTTATAGATTTGTGTGATGAAACTTGGATGTTAGATTCTGACTTAAAAAAAATAATTGCTTCTGATTTACCAGGAGTAAATATCATCTGTGGATCGGCCAACCATCAACTGCCTGAAGTTATCATGGCAGTTGTCATAAAAACCCTGGATAAAAATACTTTGAAAAACTTACCAAACCTAAAATTAATTCAAAAAGTGGGCGCAGGTGTGGAGAAGATGGTATCGAGCTCCGACTTACCTAAAAATATAAAAATTTCGCGTATGAGCAGTAAAGTCCAGGCTATAGAGATGGCGGAGTACTGTTTGGCTGAGATTTTAGCCTATCAACGACGGATTCGGGATTACAGTAATAACCAGGCTCAGAAGATGTGGGAGCAATATCAACCAGCAAAAACTAAAGAAAAAATCGTATGTGTGTTAGGATTGGGTTTAATAGGAATGCAAATAGCACAAATGTTGAAAAAATTTGGTTTTGAAGTTGTGGGTTGGAGTCGGACCAAAAAACATATCTCTGGAATCAAAACTTATAACGAAAAGGATGGTTTGATAAAAGCTATATCTGTGGCTGATTACACCATTGGAATTTTGCCAGAAACAAAGGAAACAAGTGGGTTATTAAATTTAGAAATTTTAAAAAAATTTAAAAAAGAAGCAGTTTTAATAAACATTGGTAGAGGTTCGCTTATTGTTGAACAAGATTTGTTAAAAGTTCTTGATGATGGAATTTTACAAGGTGCAACTTTAGATGTGATGCAAAAAGAACCAATGCCAGTAGAGCATCCTTTTTGGAGTCACCCAAAGATTGTCATAACTCCCCATGTCTCAGGTTGGAACGTAGACGATGCAATAGTAACTATTGCATCTAACTATAGAAGAATTTTAGCAAACCAACCCCTACTTTTTGAGGTTGACCGTGGCCGGGGCTATTAAATCCAAACTGATTAAGTGAAAATATTTAAGTTTAAATAAAAGATAATTAAGGTGATAAAAAATGAAAAAAAATATATTAGGGATGGATGTTATCAAAGTATCTGAGCTTTGTTTGGGTTCGATGACTTGGGGAACACAAAATAGTAAAACTGAGGCATTCGAGCAAATTGATATGGC
>Ga0114997_10000723_pt1 | contig 27407 bp, 13 predicted proteins | sample ArcticOcean_MG_C_2_FD_87045 | JGI IMG/M metagenome (GOLD analysis project Ga0114997, IMG submission 87045) | Marine microbial communities from western Arctic Ocean - ArcticOcean_MG_CB4_136 | ecosystem: Environmental > Aquatic > Marine > Oceanic | place: Arctic Ocean: Canada Basin | collected... | reverse complement strand
TGAGTGTTTATTTGACCATCTGCTGTTACACCAGGTATAATAACTCCTCCACCAGCTGAAATTAGATTCCTTTTTGGGTTTCCAAGTTCATTTAAACCAGCAGTTCGATCATAAATACCAGTAGCAAAACCATAATAAGTATCTAATGACCATACTTTTCCACCTTGTCGAGTGTCAATTACAAAGCTAAAATTAAAATCGTTATAACGAATATTATTACTTAAACCACCTGTCCAATCAGGGTTTCGATCTCCAATAATATTATTTGTTTCAGGAGTATATAAATATCTCATTCCTCCATAAGCAGAACTAAATTCAACCGTAGGTTGTCCGTTAGTATAAACATAATCTCTTCCTCTAAAAGTGCCATAAGGTTGACCAGGAGCAGCGTTCAAACTAGTTCCGCCTTGAAATGATCCAAGTGAAAGGTTTTCTAATCCTGGTGCTAAAGAAACTACTGTGTTTTTATTTTTAGCATAAACTCCCGTTATATCCCATCTTAAATTAGTTGTTTTAATAGGAGTAACAGATAGAACTAATTCTACACCCTTGTTCTCAACTACACCAGCATTTAAGTACTGAGCAGAAAGACCTGTGGCATTAGAAACACTAACTGGTGTTAATAAATCTGATGTAGTTCTATTATAGAAAGAAAGATCTACAGTAACTCTTCTGTTAAGCATTGTAGTCTCAATTCCAAACTCAGTTTCTTTAGTTCTTTCCGCTTTTAAATCAGTATTGTTTCCCGTAGAAGCATTAGAGGCAAGGCCATTTCCATCAAAAGGATCTCCAAGGTCGTAAGAAGTAAATACATTGTAAGGACCTGTATCATTTCCAACCTCAGCATAACTTGCTCTTAATTTTGCAAAATCTAAAATAGGAAGATCTATTATCTCAGACAATATCATTGTACCCGATATAGCAGGATATACATATTTATTATTTGCCTTTGGAAGAGATGAAGATCGATCTCTTCTTATCGAAAGATCAACATAATAGGCGTCTTTATAACCTAAAGAAGCACTAGCAAAAGCACCATCTACCATCTTAGTGTAAGTATATTCACTTGGTGCAAGAGGAGCGTTAGCTGAATTACTTAGAGTATAAAGTGATGCGATATTAAGACCTCCATTACTCGATGCGGCAATAGAAGAGTATTTACTGCTTCGTAAATTAGCACCAGCATTAGCGTTAAATGAAATGTTTCCAAAGTTATCTTTATAGTTTAAAAGAACACTATAGTTGAATTCACTTCTATCCCTATTAATTCTTGAGTAACTTGAAGGATCAACACTACCTACTTGAATTCTTTCTTCCATTAATGCGTTAGAAGTATCAAAAGAAACTTGACCTATAATACTAAGCTTGTTGTTGATCTCATAACTTAATGAAGTATTTCCAAAATATCTTGTTTTAGTATCAGTTTCATAGTTCTCATAAAGAGTGAAATAAGGATTATCAAAATATATTGGAGCAGGATTATCCCAACTATAACCGTTCCAAGTAGCATTCTGACGGCCAGTTTGAAAGTAAGCCGTTTTTTGCTCTAAAACATCAACATTCACTTGAAACCATTGTCTCCAGCTCTGCATTAAGTTTCTAGCGTCATACCCTGTTCCATTTCTACCTTGTGTGTTTGCCTTCATTAAATTAACAGAAGCAGAGGCTATTAATTTATCAGTAATATTATATGTAGTATTTAAAGAAACAGTATTTCTTTCCATCAAACTATTTTCTAAAACACCTTTCATGTCTAAATTAGTCCAACTAATCCTATAAGATCCATTTTCATTAGCATCTTGTACTGATATATTATTAATATATGTAGCCGAATTAACAAATGCAGAAGTTGGATCATTTCTAGCCGCTAGCCAAGGAGTAGCCGTTTTATAATTAGGTAATTCTGGGTATTGAGAGTTCCATTGATAAACCGGAGCTCCATCAAAAGGTGCTCCAAAAGAGGCATCTTCAGTAAAAGGTGTAGTCGGATCAGCTATACCATCACCATTAACGTCGTACGAGCCAAATCCAGCAAAACCAGCTCCTACCCCAGGAAAACTATTATAGTAAGGTCCGTAACCTGCTCCATACTCCTTCTGATAAGTAGGAAGTGTGCTTTTATCAACAGTACCAGAAGTGAAACTTGAATTAAAGCTTACCCCATAACCATCTTTTTTAGAGCCTTTTTTAGTTGTTATCATAACAACACCATTTGAACCTCTAGAGCCATATAATGCTGTTGCAGCAGCTCCCTTAAGAACACTTACTGATTCAATATCATCTGGATTTACATCCATAGCTCCGTTACCATAATCGTAACCTCCTCTACCAGTGGTATTAGAATTTACAATTTCATTACTAATAGGAGTGCCATCAACCACGAATAAAGCTTGATTACTTCCTGATAATGAACTATATCCTCGAATTACAACATTTGCACCTCCAGCAAAACCTCCAACACTTTTTATGTCAAGTCCAGCTACTTTACCTTGTAGCGAACTTAAAAAGTTAGAGTTTTTAACCGCAGAAACGCTTTCGCCTTCAACAGTAGATACTGCATAACCTAAAGATTTTTTATCTCTTGTAATCCCTAAAGAAGTCACTACGACCTCTTCCAGTTGATTACCTTGACTTAAAGCGAAATTAATTGAAGTTTGTAATCCAACTAAAACAGAAGATGTTTCATAGCCGATAAAACTAACTTCAATACTTGAATTCTCATCAGCTACAGAAATGGTGAAATTTCCATCAAAATCTGTAGATGTTCCGTTGTTTGTGCCTTTTTCAATTATTGAAGCTCCAGGCAATGGAATTCCAGCGTCATCAACCACTGATCCTGATACTTGCCTTTGAGCAAATCCCGAAAATGCAAAAAGCATCAACAAGACAAAAAGCACATGTTTTGTGTGTTTAATCATTGTTTAATTTGTTAGATTATATTAATTTTATGTTAATAATTTGTTAAATATATATCTTAATTTAAGATAATCAATGGCTAAAATTAAAAGATTACTAAAAAACACAAGGGTTTCTATGTTTTAATAGACATTAATATATTAAAATATATTTAATTTTTTTTTTACTCAACATTTCTTTAAATTAATGGTCCATAAACTATACACTTATCCTTAGTTACTTAAAAAATTACTTTGAAGTTGTATAGATATATACACCTTTTTTTATTAAGTATAAATCTTGATTCCATATAAAATATTTTTCAGTAAAAACATCATATAACCTTTTACCTTGTAGGTCGATTTCATTATACTTTTGAAGATCTAAATTATAGGGCTTTATGTTTTTATTTAAAATAAGCATTAAAGTTTCATTTTCATAAATTCTAAACATAACATATACTCCACTTTCAGGAGAGAAATGTATTGTTTTGCCATTATGGATGATTGAACTTTTTTTCCTAAATAAAAGTAATTTTCTTAAAAACGATTTCATTTCTTTTTGATCATCTGTTAATCCGTGCCCTGAAAATCCATTAATTTCATCTTCCTGCCAACCTCCTGGAAAATCTTTTCTTATTAAGCCATGACTTCCTGGGTTTTTTGAATTATCCATTAAAATCTCTGTTCCATATAAAATCTGAGGAATTCTTGGAAGAGTTAAAATATAGCCCAAGGCCATTTTTGTTTTAATCAAATCATGATTAAACTCAGTAAAAACTCTATTAATATCATGATTGTCTAAAAATATCATCATTTTATTTGGATTTGAGTAATAAAAATCATTAGACAATCCCTCATATATTTTAACGAGACCTGAATTCCATGACTCTTCTTCATTTATTGCTTCAAGAATATTTCTCTGCATAGGAAAATCCATTGTAGAATTTAAATTTGATACATACCCATCCTTGTTTTTGGATCCATTTTGCCAATAATTTACAAGCATAGGGTTATAGCTCCATTCTTCACCCACTATAGTAAATTTAGGGTATTCATTCATTATTTCTCCTGCCCATTTACTCATAAATATTTTATTTCCATATGGGTAGGTGTCTTGTCTAATACCTCCTAACGAAAGTGTTTCTATCCACCAAATACTATTTTGAATAATAAAACGAGACATAAATTCATTACTATGGTTTAAATCCGGCATCGAAGAAACAAACCAACCTTTTATCATCTTATCTCTATCATTTTTTGAAGCATATAAGTCTTGATTAATTGTTCGTCTATGATTAGTATTGATGAAATACTTATTAATGCTATCCTGATTATAAATATTTGAACTTCGCATTTTTTCAATTGAGGTAGGTTTTTTTTCAAATTCATCCTGATAGTTAATCCAATCTTTAAATGGAAGGTCTGACATCCACCAATGCTCAAGTCCGCAATGATTTGCAACTTGATCCATTATTAATTTAATCCCCTTTTTATTTAATTTTTCTGATAAATCAACTAGTTCTTTCAAAGAGCCAAATCTAGGATCAACCTGATAATGATCAGTAACAGAATAACCATGATATGAATACTTATCCATATTGTTGATTAAAAATGGATTTGTCCATATTGCTGTAAATCCCATCTCAGACAAGTAGTCTATTTTTTTAGATATACCTTTAAGGTCGCCACCATGTCTTGCATAATCTTCCTTTCGGTTAATTGTTTTTTCTTTCAAAAACTCAAATGAATCATTGCTTATATCTCCATTTGAAAATCTATCAGGAGTAATAAGATAAATTACATCTGAAACATCAAATCCTTTAAACTGATCTAATTTATTGAGCCTCTCCTTTATTTCATATTCATATGTAATAGTTTTATTTTTATCCGCTTTAAATGAAATATTGAATTTTCCAGGTATTGCTAAAGAATCAATTCTTATATCAATAAATAAATAATTTGGACTATCTGGCTTGGTGATTTTAAAAATTTGAATTCCAGGATGATTAATTTCAGGATTTGTTCTTCCAATGCCCTCTCCCTTAACTAAGAGCTGAAAAGTATTATCTTTAAAACCTATCCACCAATTTGGAGGTTCAATTCTTTCTATTTGAGAATAAAGTGAAAATGAAATAAAAAATATCAATTGGAAGAAAAATATTTTCATAAACTAATTTATAATATTTATTTAGTTTAATAATATATTGATTATTAAACTAAATCTTAAGTGAAATATTACAAACTTTTTATAAAATTTTAAACAGAAAATATCTTTCAGTTTTTCGGTTCAACATTCAGTTTCTGAAAAAAAATACAAAGCCTTAGTTGATAAAAAAACAATTTATCAGTTGTTTGTCCTAAATCAACTATTAAAGATACAGATGATTTTTTTAGAGTACCAACCTCTTCGTATAGAGATAAAATAATTTCTGAAAAGTCAATAAGTATTTAATTTGCTAATCAGTATCAGCTACAATTAACTGTGAATAATAAATTACTTCTCATAAAGGTTTTACTGAGAAAATTGAAAATGGCTTAGAGAAAATTAAAATCGCTATTCAAATTGGCGCAGACATACTGAGAATGTAAACCTTATTTTATGAAAAAGTTCGTAAATTAAAATCAATTAAGGATTATAAGTTGACTACAAGATATTTATTATATTAGCAAAAAATATATTATTATGGGAGTTGGAGGAATAGTAATAGGAACAATTTTTCTTTGCCTAATGTTATTAATTATAATCGAAATTAAAGAAAGATATTTATAAATAAAACTTAGTTAATCAAAAAAACCCTCATCAGAGGGTTTTTTTGATTAACTAAGTTTTTAATTTTCTTTGCCAGAAAAATAGAATTGTAAACATAACTATAAGAAAACCAGGAAAACTTAACATAGACGTCAACGTCTCTTGTCCAACTGCGAGATCTAGCGCATTTCCTGAAAGCCCAAGATTAGATAGTTCTTTATTAGCCGAATCAATCCATCCTCCAATAACTGGTTGAAAAATTGCAGTTGAAAACATTCCCATAGCACCAACTACAGACATTCCAAGCGCACCACTTAATGGTATTTTTTCCGCAACAAACCCTATCATGTTTGGCCAAAAATAGCAAATTCCTGCTCCAAAAATAATTGCAGCTAAATAAACCATTGGTCCTGTTTGAGTGCTATATAAATAAATACCTATAAAGGTTAAAACTGCAGACCCTAAAAAGACTCCAGTTTGATCAAACTTTGAAACCATTTCACCTCCAAAATACCTTCCAACAGCCATTACTCCTGTACCTAAAGCAAGTACAAGAAGAGGAACTGCGCCACTTTGTTTCAATATAAGTTCCGTCCATTGACCCGGTCCAAATTCTGAGATTGCGGTAAAGGCCATACAAATAAATATAAATATAAATAAAGGAGAACTCATCGCTTTAATGTTTTCCGATATAGAAGAAGCTTTAGTAATTTTTGACTTTGGAAAAGTTTCACCATAGAATATATAAGCATATATGATAGTTGGTATCATAATAAACCACATTTGCCCTTGCCATCCAATAGACAAGTTTGTCATAAGCAACGAACTTAAACTTCCTAAAACAATTCCTCCAGGAAACCACATATGGAATCTATTCATCAAAGAATTAAATTTTTTACCAGTATATAAGTCTGCTATCATTGGATTACAAGCTGCTTCAGTGCAGCCATTTCCAATACCTATAAATAGTGTCGAAATTAAAAGACCAACATAACCTCCAGAATAGATCGTAAGAATTATTCCAAGAGTATGTGATATAAAAGCGAATTGCATTATTTTCTTAGGACCAACAGTATGATAAATTAACCCACCTAAAACCATTGCTAACGGAAAGCCTAAAAACCACATAGAGTTTATCCATCCTAATTGCTCTGCGCTTAAATTAAAATTCTCTCCCAATTGAGGAAGAATTCCCGCTCTTATACTAAATGAAAAAGCAGTTGTTATTAGAGCAAAACAACTACCATAAAAAAGTTTTAAATCGTTTTTCATTGTTTTTGATATTTATTATTGTTTTAAAGATAGCTTTTTTTTATAATTTTAAAAATTATTAGAAAACAAACTTATATAGCATATACTCCCTAACTTTAATCATGAATTTAAAGAACTCAATCAATTTAAAAAAAGTTATTCTTCTATTTTTTTTACTCTATATAGCTCTATTAATTAGCTGTCAAAAAAGTGATGAAAAGTGTGGGAATATTCTAAAAAAAATAGAACAAAACAACAGATACTTTTTTGTTGTTGAAACAGAATTTATCTACAGTTATGGGCCCTCAAATAACATATACACTAATGATTACGACCCACAGCAGGGAGAAGTTTCATCAGAGACTTTCAATAGATTCAATCTTGGCGATAATTATTGCAGCACAAATTAAATTTTCTAAAATTCAAGAATACTCTATCAATTCTCCCCACTTAATGTATTATTACTCCTTTATTAAGTAATCTATTTTTATTACAAAAAAAGTTTTAATATAATCGTATATTTGATAAAATATTTTTTATGGAAACCTACGTATGTAATAAGTGTGGAATGGCGGTTAACGCAAGTTGCGCTAAATGTAATGAACCTCTAATTAATAGTAAGTTGTTACTTGAAGACGGGACTGAAATTCAAATTTCAAAATGCCCGAAGTGTGAGGGGAAAATTAAATCTCCCCTTTGTTGTGGTCAAGATATGTCTTGTTCTATATAGTATATTCTTGAAATAATGCTTTTAACTAAAAAAGAATGTTTAGATAAACTTTGTTTGCTAAATAAGCAATGGCAAATTGAAGATAAATTTTTAGTCAGGACATTCATTTTTAATGACTTTATCTCTGCTTTTGAATTTTTAAAAAAAATCGCTAAAATTTCAGAAAACAAAATGCATCACCCTAAAATTTATAATAACTTCAATAAAGTGGTTCTAAAGCTTATCACTCATGATTGTGATGGAATTTCATTAAAAGATTTTAATTTAGCTACTGAAATTGATGCGCTTATATAATTTTGTTAAATCATAAACTGGTATATTAAAAAATAGATGGTGGGTTTAGTGAATTTTAGGCGTTTATTTAGCCAACAGAATTTTTTTGTCAATTTATCATAAATCAATTATATGTCCTCTCCAAATAAAATTTCTTACGAAGCACCTGGTAAGTTTCAGGAATCAAGATTTGAAAAAATACACTCCATCACTTTTGAATCAGCCCAAAAGGGATCAAAACTTGTTGCCCAAGAAATTGCTGAAGCTATTACTTCAAATAAAAAAAACCCATTTGTTTTAGGATTAGCAACAGGCTCTTCTCCAATTGGGGTATATAGAGAACTCGTTAGAATTCATAAAACTAAAAAATTAAGCTTTAAAAATGTAGTGACTTTTAATTTAGATGAGTACTTTAATATAGACAGTGAACACCCTCAGAGCTATCATACTTTTATGAATACTCATTTATTTTCACACATTGATATTCCAAGGGATAATATCAATATACCAAGTGGTGAAGTTAAGGAGGAGGATGTCTTTGAATACTGTAAAAACTTCGAGAAAAAAATAAATGATTTAGGTGGTATCGATTTTCAACTATTAGGAATAGGGAGGACTGCACATATTGGATTCAATGAACCCGGTTCAAATAAAAACTCTGTTACAAGGTTGATTGTTTTAGACCCAATAACTAGAGAAGATGCTGCTAATGATTTTAATGGATTAAACATGGTGCCTGAAAAAGCAATTACAATGGGCATCAACACTATAATGAATGCAAAGAGAATAATCCTGCTAGCTTGGGGTCACAAAAAATCAAAGACGGTATTAAGGTCTATTGAAGGAGAAATTTCCTCTAATTCTCCAGCAACATTTCTTCAAAATCACAACAACACTACATTTATTTTAGATAAAGAGGCAAGTGCTGATTTAACAAAACACAAAACCCCTTGGCTTGTTAAAGAATGCAAGTGGGATCATTTACTTAAGAAAAAAGCGATAGTATGGTTAAGTAAAAAAATAAATAAACCTCTTTTAAAATTAACTCAAAGAGATTATAATGAAAATGGATTGGCAAGTTTAGTTGCCGAACAAGGAAATGTTTATGATTTAAATATTTGGATTTTCAATAAACTACAAAGAACTATTACTGGTTGGCCTGGAGGAAAGCCTAATCATGATGACAATTTTAGACCGGAAAGAGCAAAACCGTCTAAAAAAAGAGTTCTTATATTTAGCCCTCATCCCGATGATGATGTAATTTCTATGGGAGGCACTTACGCTCGATTAATTAATCAGGGACATGAGGTACATGTAGCTTATCAAACTTCAGGAAATATCGCTGTTTCAAATGAGGAAGCTATTAAATTTATTGAAGTAATGACTTCTTTTACAGACTCATTAGGACAGAAATCATTATTAGAGATTACTAAAAAAGAAATTATAACAAAGAAAAATGACGAGCCAGAGTCAAAAAATGTTATGAAAATTAAAGGATTAATAAGAAAAAGCGAATGCATTGCTGCAAGTCGTTTTTTATCACTTCCTGAAAGTAATTTACATTTTTTAAATTTACCATTTTATGAAACTGGATTTATTAAAAAAAATGAACCAAGCAATATAGATGTCGAAATTACTTGCGCCTTAATTAAATCTATAAATCCTCACCAAATATATGCTGCCGGAGATTTGGCTGACCCTCATGGTACTCACAGAATTTGTTTAGATATTATATTTGATTCGATAAAAATTCTCAAAAAGAAAATCTTCATGAAGGAATGTTGGTTATGGCTCTATAGAGGAGCTTGGCAAGAATGGGATATTGAAGATATTGAAATGGTTATACCTTTGAGTCCTGCTCAAGTTGTTCAAAAAAGAAATTCGATATTATTTCATCAATCTCAAAAAGACAAAGTTATGTTTCAAGGAAATGACAAAAGAGAGTTCTGGTTAAGGGCAGAGGAGCGAAATAAGAAAACAGCAAAATTATATAATAAATTAGGAATGGCTGAGTATGAAGCAATGGAGGCTTTTAAAAGACATTATTTCTGATTAATTTCTTAATTTTGAAATCCCAAGGAAAATTATTCTGAATGTAAATAAAATCAGACTTATTGTTTTAAATTAATAGATCTAGTTAAATTTCCTTTTTGATTAAAAAAATCTAATTTTTCAACTTTAGAAGTTAATAATACTTTTTCGCTAGATTGAGATTGAAATGAATTTTGAGTATTTTTTTCTATAAATCTATAATTATTAGAATCAAAGTACATTTTACAGCTTTGCTCTCCAATCTCCCAACTTATAATTTTATTTTTATTGTTTCCTACTTTACGATAAACTTTAAGTGAATCATTATTTTGTGAACTGATGTAAAGAAAATCATTTTTTGCAGTATTAATTTTTATTAAGCTTTTAGCGTCTTTAGAAACTGTAAAATTAGTTTGTTCAATTTCAATAAAATTAAAATTTTTTCCCTCTATATTTTTTAACACAATTCCATTTAAAGCATCTGCGCGCCCCTGCTTAGTCTCAATACCGTAATCATTTCCAACTAACATTAAATCTTTATAGGAGTCTTTATTGTAGTCAAAAGCTAAAATACCATATACTGGAGCCCACTGAGCTTGAACTGGAAGAGAGTGCATTTTAAATTTACTATTGCCTAAGTTTTCTATCCACGAAGTTTTCATCCATGTACTTTTTTTAACAATAACATCTTTTAAAAGTTCTAAATCGAATAAATCATCCATTGTGTCTTCTCCGAAGGCTCCATATGAATTATATTTTTTACGAATACCAGTAAACTGTTTAATTACATCTTCCATTGGATGATAAATATAGTTTCTCCTAACCCCTAAGCTATCTCTTAAATAATATGAAATAAATGGGTCAATACTTCCATTTGAATCAAAATCTTTAGCCAGTAAGGATATTGCTTCAGTTTGACTTGCTCTCAAATATGAATTTTCACCAAAATTTCCAGCTATATAATCTGAATCTCCATCATTATCAATATCTAAAGAAGCTAATGAATTCCACCATCCGGAAAACTGCTCTATGCCAGACTTCTTGATTTCATAAAAAACCCCATTATCATTTTTAAAAAACCTTATAGGAGACCACTCACTTGCAATAATTAAATCAATCCAATTGTCGTTGTCAAAATCAGACCAAATAACATCACTTACCAATCCAAAGTCTATGTCTTTAAAAACTTTTTTTGTTGAATTTAAAAACTTAACATCTTTCTTAGTTGAAATATTTTCTAACAATACAGACTCATCAGAAAGAGGATACCTCCTTGGACTTACTCTGCTTCCTATAAATAAATCAAAATCACCGTCTTTATCAAAATCACAGTACTTGACTGAAGAACTATTAGATTTAATGTCAGGTAAAGCCTTTTTATTAATTTTAAAATTTCCAACTCCATCATTAATCCACAAAACATCTTGGTAAAGATTACTTGATTTAGGATACTGTGACGACCCATGTGAGATGTAAATATCTAAATCACTATCATTGTCTGCGTCAAATAAAACCATTCCACAATCTTCTTCATAAAGCTTATCATCAATTTTTAAGTTTATTTTCTTTGAATCAAAAGTTCCATCAGGATTTTGTATAAATAATTGTTCTTCAATTGATCTACTTCCACCAATTAACAAATCTTCTAACTTATCTCCATTTATATCTCCAACAGATAAAGCAGGGCCAAATTGTGAAAATTTGTGCGGTATTGTTCTTTGAAAATTAAAATCTATAAAATCTATATCACGATTTTTATATAATATATTAGATTCTTTAGATGCATTTACAAAATCTATAGCCCTAGCTGGAATATTTTTGTCAATGTGAATTTCTTTAGAATTAAATTTTAAAGTATTTACTTTATTAATATTAAGTTCTTTAAATATCTGTTTATTTCCTCCAGGCCACACTACCATTACAGAGTCAACAAAAGAGTCCTTGCCTAGTCCAAAATGAATAATGTCTTCAGTTTTAGAAAGATAACCTCTACCTGAGATTAATGACTGAACTTGAATTTTGTTATTATAAAATATTTTTACAGAACTTCCATAAGCATTTTTATTTTTTAAAGGACCTATTAAATCAAGTCTAATAAAATTGTTGAATTTCTCAGAGTTATTGAATTTATTTTCTAATAAAGTTGCTTGATCATTAATATTATTAAATACAAGATCTAAATCTCCATCATTGTCTAAATCTCCATAAGCTGCACCGTTAGTGTAAGTTGGGAAATCAATCCCCCATTTAACCGTTACATCTTCAAATTCAAGATTCCCTTTATTTCTGAAAATAAAATTTGGAATTTTAATTTGCGGTATTGCTGACAGTAAAGTTTCTTTACTCACGAATCTACTAGCAGATAGTCTAAAATCTCCAAAATCTTTATCAATTACATCCTTAGGAAATCCATTAACAATTAAAAGATCTTTCCATCCGTCATTATCAAAATCAGCAAACAAAGAAGCCCAACTCCAGTCAGTTTCGTGAACTTTAGAATACATACCTATTTCACTAAAAATAGGCAAATCAGTACTTGGATTAACTCCCATGTTTAATTGAAGTGTGTTTCTAGTATATTGATATTCGTATTTATATTTTTTTGTAAGAAGCTCTCTTTGATAATTAGTTCCCTTTTGAAATAATTTTTTCCTTTTATTATAATAAGGTTGCATTTCAGAACTAAATAAATCTAATCTACCATCATTATTAATGTCTGAAATATCACTCCCCATGGCACTTAAACTAAAGTGTTTGAAAATTTCACCAGCGCGATTACTAAATGTCCTATCCTTATTGTTTATATAGACTAAATCGCTACTTAAGTAATCGTTAGCAACGTAGATATCAGGCCATCCATCATAATTAAAATCATTTATTATTGTGCTATGACTATATCCATGAAATTTTATATTAGCATTATTAGAAACATCGATAAAATAGGGATGATCTAATGAATCAACTGAAATATTTTCATATAGCTTATCTACACTAATATTTTTATCGTTATCATGAATGTTTCTAAAAACATTAGGGTCTATACCCTCTATCCTATTAACACCAATAAAAACATCTAAATCTCCATCATTGTCATAATCAAAAAATTGAGCATGAGAAGAATATGTGTTATCGTCAAGGCCGTATTCAGAAGCCATTTCTTTAAAAACAGGAATACCTTTGTTATTGATTCCGGTATTAATATATAATAAATTTTTTTTGAGAAAATTATTTTTTCTAAATGTATTAGCTATATAAATATCAGGGAGGTTATCATTATTTATATCCACAATATTTATTCCGGAAGACCATATCAAAGAGTCCATCTTGTTAACTTTAGATTCAAAGCTTACATTTTTGAACTTTAAATTCCCCTGATTTAAATATAACTGATTGTCAACTTGATTTCCAGAGAAAAAAATATCTAATAATGAGTCATTGTTGAAGTCAGCTAAAGCAACCCCTGCGCCATTATAAAAAAATTCATTATCAAGGATATTAAGAGAATCATTCTCGACTAAGGTGTTAGAGAATTTTAAATTAGAATCTTTTGAATTAATAACTTTAAAACCAATATTATTATCAATTGAGCAACTACTTATTAAAATTAAGATAAAAAATAAAATTATTTTTTTTAACATATTAGAAAATAAATTTTTGAATTTATGCTAAAATAATGTATTATTAAAATAAAAAAAAGGATGTTATAAAATAACATCCTTTTTTAGTACAATATAAAATTTAGATTTAACTAGTAACCAGTATTCTGAACATAAATTACTTCATCACCACCGTTTACAATATCCATCTGAATTTGTGGAATAGGATAAAGTTCACTTTTACCTGCCACAAATGAAGCACCACCAAATTTAGTAACAAGACCTTGAGCAACTTCATTTTGTAAGTAAGCATCCAATTGAGATTTAGCTACACCCCAACGAACTAGATCAAAAAACCTATGTCCTTCACCACCTAATTCAAGAGTTCTTTCCATCCGTAATGCAGCAGTAGCATCGGATTTACTTGCAAAAGCAGTATAGTTAGAAATTTTATAATTAGCAGCATCTGAGCCGTCTGAATTTTTAACCCAATAAGTAGAGTTAGCAGCTCTAGTACGAACTTGATTAATTAAAGCAAGAGCTCCAGCATTATCCCCTGATTCAATTTTAGCCTCAGCTGCCATTAAAAGAACATCAGCATAACGAATTATCGTATAATTCATTGTAGAATAACCACGAGTCCATGAACTAGCATCTGTTAAAGTTCCTTCTTGAGCTTTATAATAAATATACTTCTTAGGAGAATAAGGACCAGCGTAAACTTGAGAACGAATCCAAGCTTTACCAGGATGCTCAATCCAATCTAAATAAGGAATACCCCTACGACCTATTGAAAAATCAATTCTTGGATCTAATTCGCCAGCATCTTCAACAAAAGCATCACCCGCCTCAACACCATAATCAGTTTTAACACGATTAGCGGCTAAATCATGAGTACCATCTAAAAGAGGAAGTCCGTCTTTAGTTCTAAATTTATTACCCATTTGAAAACTAGGTTGAAAAAACCCACAACAGTTACCTGGTCCATTAGATCCAGTATTGTATGGATAGTTTAAGTCATCAAAGTAATTTGCATTTTGAACACTCCCAGTATTCATTGCAGCCTCTACATCAAAGACAGCTTCAGCATGATTATCTTGCGAAGCATCATAAATTGATGCAAAATTATCTAACAATGCGTATTTAGCTCCAGCAGGAGATTTACCATTAGCAATAATTGTAGTAAATAGAGTATTTGCTTCAGTAAATTTCTTTTGGTATAAATAAGCTTTTGCTAATAAAGATGCAGCAGCCCATTTATTAACTCTACCTAATTGAGATTGAGTTTCAGGAAGAGCTGAATAAGCAGCTTGTAAATCAGATTCAATTAACGTCCATGCAGCAGCATCACTAGTGTTCTTAGTTAAAGCAACATCAGAAGCAGCAACATTTTCATCAAAAACTGGAATGTTTTTAAAGTGCTTAACAAGATCAAAATAAAAGTGTCCTCTAAGCATTTGAGCTTCAGCTTTCATTCTTGTTGCATCTGCAGCTTGTAAAACAGTAGATCCAGCTATAAGAGCTATAACTGAATTTGCTCTAGAAACACCTTCATATCTACCTCTCCAAAGGTTGTTTAAATCACCTTGAGTTGGATCATGCTCATAACGTTGAACTGGATTTATTGAAGAATAATCTCCAGGGTCAGTTCCTTTATTTGCTTCTCCACCAGCAACAGAACCAGTTACCCAGTGACTAGGAGCCTCGAATCTATTTCCGTATACACCATTAAGGGCAGAATAAGCTCCAATAAGAACTCCATCAACTCCCGCTTGGGTAGACATTTGAGCTTCAGCTAAGGAACCTGTGGCTCCTATTTCAAGAAACTCATCAGTACATGATACACTTAAAACTATAAGTGATAACATAGCCACTGATATGGTTTTGATTTTTATCATTTTCGTAAATTTCATTATATTAAGATTTTTCATATTAATTATTTTCTAATGTTGATAGTTAACATGTAACTTGGAGTAACAGGATAGTTCCCAACATCCACACCAAAGTTAGTGTCAACACCACCAATTGAAGGATCTTGACCAGTATACTTAGTGAAAGTCGCTATGTTATTGGCTGAAACTCCAATTCTAAGATCTTTAATCCCAACCCTCTCAAGTTTTGATCTATCAAAATCATAGCCAAGACTAATATTTTGAATTCTTAGGTATGAACCATCTTCAATATACCAATCATTGGCAGCTCCGTTCGTACTCAAATTAGAAGCACTTTCCCAAATCGGTCCACCTGAGTTATCAAGAGTTGTTGGATTCCAAGAAGTTAAAGCTAAAGCACTTTTTCCGGCTCCTTCGAATGATCCAAATAAACCAGTATACCATTTAGATTGATTAAATATTTCAGCACCAAGTGAAGTATATAAATAAGTGCTAAATGACCAATTCTCGTATCTAAGGTTTAAGTTAACACCACCTGTGAAATCAGGAACAGGACTTCCAGTAAATTGTCTATCAGCAGGAGTAATTGAATTATCTCCATCAGAATCAACATACTTGAAACGACCAATTCCAGCACCAGGTTGACTTGCATGCGCGGATACTTCAGCAGCATTGTCAAAATATCCATCAGTTTTATAGGTATAAAAAGCAGATAAAGATTGACCTACAGCATTTCTAATTGGAGAAATATTTCTATAAGTAGAACCTCCAAAATAAGTAATACCAGGAGCAAGAGCTGTTATCTCATTCTTAAGTGTAGAGGCGTTAACAGTAATTTCATAACCTATAGTTCCAGAGCGTACAGTTCCTCTGTGTATAAATTGCATATCAATACCTGAATTGGACATTGTGGCAATATTAACAGAAGGAGCTGCAGCACTATTACCAGTAGTTGCAGCTAAAGGAATCTGATAAAGAAGATCTTTAGTCTTTTTAGTCCATACATCAATAATTACATCTAATTTTCCACCTAAAAGAGTAGCGTCAAAACCAATGTTAGTAGTTTCACTAGTTTCCCATTTCGCATTTGGATTACCAATACGTGATTTGTAGTATCCAGCAGTAGCTCCATTGTTTCCTCCTGAAATAGGATAATAAGAAGCACTTTTACTTTGACCGAATAAACTAAATTGGTTAGCAGGGTCAACATTATTTGAGTTACCCATTTCTCCCCATCCACCTCGGATTTTAAGTTCATCTAACCAAGAAACTCCTTGTAAAAACGCTTCGTCAGTAGCTCTCCATGCAGCAGAAAATGCCGGAAATGTACCGTATCTACTATTTGTACCAAAACGAGATGATCCATCCTTACGAATAGTTCCACTAACGTAGTACTTTTCTTTAAAGTTATAATCAAGTTTAGCGAAATTAGAATAGAATGTAACACCGTCATAATTATTACTTCCAACAACTGGGTTAGAAACAGTGTTCATGTTTATATAAGCTTTGTCAGTTGAGAAAGGATTAATACCACTAGCGTATAGTGTACGTCCAGCACCAGTATTTAAAGCCTCTAAACCAACTAATAACTTAGCACTGTGCGATCCGAAAGATCTTTTATAAGTAGCAATATTAGTAAATGTCCAACCAATATTTGTTCCAGAACCTTCACCAAAATTATCACTATTTTGAGGCTCAGAATCACCTAAGTATCTGTAACCATAGTCAGTATAATAGTAATTACTAACAGATCCACCAATACTTGTTCTAATATTAAAGTTTTCAATAGGATGAAAATCTAAATACATATTACCAAAGGCAGATAAGCTATAAGACTTATCATCAGCGTAATTTTGTTCTAGAATACGAACAGGATTACGACCGTTATTAAACCCTGCCGCTTTAGTAGAGGCATAACTTCCAAATTCATCATAAACCGGAATAATTGTTGCCATTCTATAAGCTGCAAGAACTTGAGATTCATCATCAGCAGAAGCAATGCCGTTACCAGCTCCTGAAGCTCTGTTTTCTCTATAAGTAGCTTGAATATTTTCTCCAAAAGATAAAAATGGAGTTATATCGTATTCAGAATTCATTCTTACAGAGTGACGTCTAAGTTTAGCATTAAGTATAACACCATCTTGAGAATAAGACCCAATACCGATGTAAAATCTTCCTTTTTCACTTCCACCTTGAAATCCAATGCCTATTCTACTAGTTGCAGCAGTATTAGTTATCGCATCATACCAGTTAGTACCTGTCTTATTTGCTTTAATAAGAAATGTATTTATTGGATCAGACTCATATAATGCTTGAACAGCTGCGACATTTACTTGAGAAGCAGATAAACCACTACCAACACCACTTGCGTATAAGTAATCAGGCAATGTAGCAACAGCAGTTCCACCATATTGTGGATGAGAATATTGAACTGCAGTACCATTAGCAGCCGCATTATTTCTTTGCGCAACAGCAGTCCAATCAGCTAATTGTTGAGGAGTAAGTTGAGTTGGAGCACCTCCAACATTAGGATCTGTAAAACCAGTTACAAAATCAATAGTAACCTCAGTAGGCTTAGCAGAACGTTCTCCTTGTTTAGTTGTGAATACAATTACACCCCCTGCAGCACGAGCTCCATAAATAGAAGCAGCAGCAGCATCTTTCAACACAGTCGTTGAAGCTATATCGTTAGGAGATAGAAAATCAATATTATCAACTGGAACTCCATCAACAATATATAAAGGATTGTTTCCGCCAAATGACCCAAAACCACGAACACGAATTTGACTCGTAGATCCTGGGTTTCCATTGGCAATTACAGTAACACCAGCAATTCTACCTTGGAATTGTTGTTCAATGTTACCAGTAGGAATAGCTAATAAATCTTTAGCTTTTACAGTAGAAATAGCTCCAGTAGTTTCTCTCTTAGTTTCAGTGCCGTAACCAGTAACGATAATTTCGTCAAGGGCTTCAGTAGATTCTTCTAAAGAAATATTAATTGAAGATTCCTCACCAACTGTAAAATTTTGAGTTGAAAATCCTAAACTTGAAAAAACCAAAATTTGGTTAGTTTCTACATCAATAGAATAATTACCATCAAAATCAGTAATTGTTCCTTGAGAAGTACCTGATATAAATACAGTTACTCCAGGAATCGGATTTCCATCACTATCAAGGACAGTTCCCGAAACAGTAGTTTGAGCATAAGTCAAAACACTGAAGATCATAAGCAACAATAAAGTTGCTTTAAACATTAGTTTTTGCATAAAATTTAATATTTGTTATTGTTTGTTATTTGGCTAATATAGGAAAGTAAACGAATAATTAACAAAATTTTAAGATTCTTTTTTTATCATGATAGATTGTGAAAAACACATTTGAAATTAATATAATGTTTTAGAAATAGCTTTAATTTAAGTATATTCATAAATGTAAATATCACTTTTAAAATCATTTATATTGATTTATTAAAAATTAAATTCTTAAATTTATCGGTATAAGTTAAAATACTTTTAACAGATTTTGAATAAAATTACGATGAAACATAAATTGTTATTTTTTTTATTAATCATAGCCTTAATAGCATCTTGCTCAATTAACATTCCAACTGAAATTGAAGTTGAATATGCTAATTTACCTGATAAAATTGATTATAACTATGATGTTAAGCCTATTTTATCAGACAGATGTTATCAATGTCATGGTCCTGATCAAAAAGCTCGAAAAGCTGGGCTTAGACTTGATATAGAAGAAATTGCATTTTCTAAATTAAAAAGTGGTAATTATGCTTTTTCTTCTGGAAGTACTTATGGAAGTGAAGTTGCCCACAGAATTTTATCAACTGATCCTGATGTAAAAATGCCTGCTCCAGAATCTAAACTCTCATTAACTAATAAAGAAAAGGCAATTATTTTAAAATGGATTGAACAAGGTGCGATTTGGAAAGAACATTGGTCTTTTCTTCCTATACAAAAAACAATTCCTCCAGCTTTTAATAACAAAAAAATAAAAAATGAAATTGACAATTTTATCTATGACAAACTAATTAAAAGAGATTTATATTTTTCCGGAACAGCAACTAAAGAAAAATTAATTAGAAGAGTTTATTTTGATCTTACTGGTCTACCTCCATCAATTCAAGAAATAGATGCTTTTGTTGCCGACAAAGATCCAAATGCTTATTCAAACATTATTGACAAACTTTTAGATAGTAATGAAAATGCTGAGAGATTAACAATGGATTGGCTTGATCTATCCAGATATGCAGATTCTCATGGATTACATGCTGATGGTTTAAGAATTATGTGGCCTTGGAGAGATTGGGTAATTAAAGCTTTTAAAGAAAATATGCCCTATGATGAATTTGTTTCAGTTCAATTAAGTGGTGATTTAAGAGAAAATGCTTCAAAAGATGAAAAGATAGCAACGGCTTTTAACAGAAATACACCTATGACAGCTGAAGGTGGAGCAATTGATGAAGAATGGAGATTAAATTATGTTTTTGATAGAACAGAAACTCTAGGAACAGCTTTTCTTGGACTTACAATGATGTGTGCAAAATGTCATGATCATAAATTTGACCCTATTTCACAAAAAGATTATTATCAACTATCAGGATTTTTTAATCAAATACGAGAATTAGGTATGACTGGTGATGATGGTGATTATGGACCTTTAATGCTATTGCCAGACGTTTCTCAGGAAAAAAAGATTTCAGCTTTAGATCAAAAAATTGATCAAAAAAAAACGAAGTTAAACCTTACAAAAGAAGAACTCACCGAGTTTTATAAATACAGTAATTCACTTTCTGAATCAAAAGTAGCTTTTTCGATCAAAAAATCTATAATTCAAAAGGCTAGATTAGAAAATATTAAACCTTTTAAAAAGAAACTTGAGTCTTTTACAATTGTTCAAGGAACCTACGAAAGAAGTTCAAAATTTATTATTGACAACGATTTAAGAATTGTATGTAATGTTCCTCCAAAAATAGAAAAAGGTGTTGATGGAAATGCGTTTAAATTAGGAACTGGAACAGATGCTATTTTTTTAGAATCTGTTCCCAATTTTGAATGGACGGACCCTTTTTCAGCAACTATTTGGGTTAATACTGAAAAAAGAAAAAAAGGTTTTGGACAAACAGTCATGGGTACCACAGGCGAGAAAAATAATTTTTGGAGAGGATGGGATCTTTTTCTTGATGATCAGAACTATATAAATTTCAGGCTCATAAGTGCACTACCAGGTAATTTAGTTCATATTAAATCAAAAGATTCAATTTTAAAAAATAATTGGACGCATTTATCTTTTTCATATGATGGATTAGGGAAAGCAAATGGTCTAGATCTTTACGTTGATGGAGCTAAAATAAAAAATGAAGTTTTAGTTGATAATTTATATAAATCTATAAAACCTGTTTCAAGCAGTGGAATAAAATTAGAAAAAAGAGAACTCAAAATAGGTGTTTCAAATGATTATTCAACTGGCGATAACAAAATCTTCAAAGGATTAATTGATGATATAATAGTTTATAATAAAGCTTTAACTGATTATGAAATTGGACTTGTTTATAATCAATATGATATTAATGAAAAATTAAATTTTACTGATTCCCAAAAGAAAGATCATCTAATAAATCGTGATTATAAAATAACTAGATTAAAAAATAAAATTCAGAATTTAAAACAAATTCGCCTAAATGAAGTCTCTGATGTTATTGAATTAATGGTAATGGAAGAAATGGTTAATAAAAGAAAAACTTATGCTTACGAAAGAGGTCTCTACTCTATGCCTATCTATGAAGTTAATGCAAATGTTCCTTCAAAACTTCCAACAATGTCAGAAGATTTGCCAAAAAATCGTATTGGCCTATCTAAATGGTTATTTGATAAGGAAAACCCTCTAACTTCAAGAGTTACTGTAAATAGATATTGGCAGATGATTTTTGGTAGAGGAATAGTTAATACACCTGGTGATTTTGGTGTTCAAGGATCTCTACCCTCTCACCCTGAATTACTTAACTTTCTATCAAATTATCTAATTGAAAATAATTGGAATATAAAGGCTCTTTTAAAATTAATGGTAAATTCTCACACTTATATGCAAAGCTCAGTTCCAAATGAAAAATATACTGAAATTGATCCAGATAATATTTTTCTTTCTAGAAGTAACAGTTATAGATTACCTGCGGAAATGATAAGAGATAATGCTCTTGCTGCAAGTGGTTTAATGGTTAAAAATGTTGGAGGTGAAAGTGTTAGACCCTATCAACCCAAAGGACTGTGGAGAGAAAAATCGAACTTTTCTATAAAACTAATGAATTACAAAGAATCATCAGGAGATAGTCTTTATAGAAGAAGCATGTATACATTTATAAGAAGAACATCTCCCCCTCCATCTATGTCAGTTTTTGATGCTCCAACAAGAGAAGTCTGCACTGTAAAAAGAGAAATTACAAATACCCCTTTGCAAGCGCTTGTAATGTTGAATGATCCGCAATTTTTTGAGGCATCTAGAATTCTTGCTGAAAGAATGCAAAAAGAAGCTCCAAGTTCAATTGATGATTCTATATCTTATGGGTTTAAACTTTGTACATCTAGAAAACCTAAAGAAAAAGAATTGACTTTACTGAAAGAACTTTATTTCAAACAACTTGATGAATTCAAAAAAAATCCCAAACTTGCATATGAAATTTTTAAAAGTGGTGAAAAACCTAGGGACAGGAGTTTGAATAGATACAAAACAGCAGCCATGTCAATGGTTGCAAATACAATGCTAAATCATGATGAAGCTTATATGAAAAGATAAATTTTATTAATATGAACTGTAACGACCATAATCATAATGAAAAATATACAAGAAGAGATTTTCTTACTAAAACTTCTTTAGGTCTAGGAGCCCTTACTCTTGGGTCACTTATTAATCCTGATCCTGTTTTCGGAAATACTAATAATTTTAGTTTAAATCCAAAACTCCCACATTTCCCTGCTAAAGCAAAAAGAATAATATATCTCTTTCAAAGTGGAGCGCCTTCGCAACTAGACTTATTTGATTATAAACCACTCTTAAAAAAATTACATGGTCAAGAAATCCCTGATAGTATTAGAGGTACTCAAAGACTTACTGGTATGACAGCAGGACAAGGAAGTTATCCTTTACTATCCTCAAAATTTAATTTTAAACAATATGGAGAAAGTGGCACATGGATGAGTGAACTTATGCCACACACCTCAAAAATAGTTGATGAATTATGTTTTATTAAATCAATGCATACTGAGGAAATAAATCATGATCCTGCAGTAACTTTTCTTCAAACAGGTTCAAATTTACCAGGAAGACCTTCTATGGGTTCATGGGTGAGTTATGGTTTAGGTTCAGACAATAAAAATCTTCCTGAATTTGTTGTTTTAGTTACAAAAAATAAGTTTGGTCAACCTCTTTATGCAAGATCATGGGGAAATGGCTTTTTGCCTTCAAAATATCAAGGAGTTCAATTTAGATCAGGAAAAGACGCTGTTCTTTATTTGGAAAACCCTCCTGGTGTAACTGGTGATTTAAGAAAAGAACAACTTGATTATTTAAAAAAACTTGAAAATGAAAATTACAATGACATTGGAGATCCCGAAATCCTATCTAGAATGTCACAATATGAGATGGCATATAGAATGCAGACATCTGTACCTGAGGTCATGGATGTTTCAAACGAGCCTGATTACATTTTTGATATGTATGGGGAAGACAGTAAAAATCCTGGAACCTTTGCAGCGAATTGTCTCTTAGCTAGAAAGCTAGTAGAAAAAGATGTTAAGTTTATTCAACTTTATCATCAAGGCTGGGACCACCATGCAACACTTAATGAAAGTATAAAAAAACAATGTAAAGAAACAGATCAAGCTTCTGCTGCCTTAATTAAAGATCTAAAACAAAGAGGTCTCCTTGAAGACACTTTAGTCATTTGGGGAGGTGAATTTGGAAGAACAAATTATACTCAGGGCTCAATAAATGATCCCAATTATGGCAGAGATCATCATCCAAGATGTTTTACAATATTTATGGCTGGTGCTGGAATTAAAAAAGGAGTAACATTTGGTGCCACTGATGAATTTGGGTATAATTTAGCTGAAGATCCTGTTCATGTTCATGATTTTCAAGCAACAATTATGCACTTATTAGGAATAGACCATGAGAGACTTATATTTAAGCATCAAGGAAGAAGATATCGATTAACAGATGTGCACGGGCATGTAGTGAAAAATATTTTATCATGAAAAAATTAAATTCAAGGCGAAATTTTATAAAAAAATCTGCCTTAATTGGAGTTGGAATTAGCTCTCCAATTAATTCCTTTACTATTGGAAAAAAATTAGAAGAAACTAATGAAATTATTGGTCATGGAGATTTTAAATATAAAGTTGATAAAAAATGGGGAGAACAAAATCCAAATAATTTTCCCATTAATCATTGCCATGAAATGGTAATGGATAAAAGTAATAGAATTTTGATGACTACAACTCATCAAAAAAATAACGTTTTAATTTATAATCAATCTGGTAAAGTTGAAGACTCCTGGAGTATAGGTTACTCAGGAGCTCATGGTTTAACTATTGTAGATGAAGGCGGTGAAGAATTTCTTTATATTACTGACCCTGATGCTCACAAAGTATGTAAAACAGATTTAAAAGGGAGAAAAATTTTAGAATTTGATTATCCTAAAGAGATTAATGAATATAGTTCAAAAGAAGATTTTAAACCCACCGAAACCACTGTAGCTCCTAATGGAGATATCTTTATTGCTGATGGTTATGGAAAGGATTTTATAATAAAATACGACTCAAAAGGAAATTATATAAAACACTTTGGCGGACATGGTGAAAAAAGTGATCAATTTGATTGTTGTCATGGAATAACAGTTGATACAAGAAACAATAACAATTCTTCTCTTTTGATTACATCTCGAACTAAAAATGAATTTAAAAGATTTGATTTTGATGGTAATCATCTTGAAACAATTTCATTACCTGGATGCTGGATATGTCGTCCTGTTATTAAAAGAAAAAATTTGTTTTTTGCTGTTATAATAACTGAAAGTTGGTGGAATTATGATGGAATGTTAGCTGTCTTAGATAATAATAACAAAGTTGTTTCAATGCCAGGAGGAAGTATTCCTAAGTATTTAAATAAAACAATGGAAAAGCCTGTCTATGACGATAAAACATTTTTAAATCCTCATGATGTCTGTGTAGATAATGATGATAATTTATATGTTCCCCAGTGGAATTCGGGTAAAACCTATCCCCTTAAATTAATTAGAATTTAATTTATATTAATGATTGTATTTGATATTTCTTCTTTTTTTGGAAGATTTCATCCTTTAGTAGTTCACTTACCTATTGGTTTCATTTTACTGGCAATTTTTTTAGAATTCTATGCCGGATACAAAAAATTAAACTTTAATAGAAGAATTATTAGTTTTTGCTGGTTTTTAGGATTTATAAGTTCACTATTTGCAGCATTATTTGGTTGGCTATTAGCTTCAAACGGACATTATATAGAAGAAAATATTTTTTTACACAGATGGTCAGCTGTTTTAATAGTTATTCTAAGTCTTATAGGTTGGGGGATGAAAGCAAGAATAATAAATTTTTTCAAATCTCAAGATTCATTTATAAATTACTCTGTATTAATAATATTATTAATTGTTGGGCATCAAGGAGGAAATATCACACATGGTCAAAATTATCTTTTTGAATATGCTCCTGGGTTTATAAAAGAATTTTTTTATAAAGAAAAAAATCAACTCATATCATATAAAGAAAAAGAAATTGATTCAATAAAAATATTTCCAGAATTAATTCTGCCAATTTTTAAAAATAAATGTATTGCCTGTCACAATAATGATATTACAAGTGGTGGATTAAATATGGTGAGTTTGAAAAAAACATTAGAAGGTGGGTCTTCAGGAAGCTTCATTGAAGCAGGAAACTCTGCTAATAGCATCTTGTTTAAAAGAATAACTCTGTCTCAAGATAATACAAAATTTATGCCTCCATCAGGAGATCCTCTAACATATGATGAAATAAATTTAATTAAATGGTGGATTAATCATGGTCTAAAAAATGATACTAGTTTATCAGACCTTGAATTCTCAAATGAAGATAAATTACTTCTAAATAAACTTTTTGAAATTGATACAAAAGAAAAACCATGGTATGAAAAGCTTAAAAATTTGACAGAATTAAATTCAGATGATTTAAATATTTTAGAAGAGAATAATCTTTCCTGGAAACAACTTGCTAATAATTATCCAGTAATTGAGGTCAAGTTTAATGGGGATAAAATAAATGATAATATCCTTTCTAAAATATTTAAAATTAATAAGAATGTAATTTCTCTTACAATTAAGAATAGTAATCTAAATGACTCACAATTAAAAATAATCTCTCAATTTGAAAATCTTATGATTTTAAATATTCAAAATAATCCTATATCAGATAAAGGGATAACAAATCTGAAATCATTAAATCATCTTGAGACACTAAATCTTTATGGAACAAATGTATCGGACTTATCTCTTGAAACCTTCTCAGAAATCAAATCGCTAAAGAGAATATACCTTTGGAACACTAGTGTAACCAACGAAAAACTCGATGAATTTAATCGTGAAAACAAATCAAAAGAAGCTCTTCTTGATTTTTGAGAAACTAGCAATTACAATCCTGGCAAGAACAATTCTCACAAGTGCAATTACTACAATCTCGAGTTTTACAACCATCACATGAACAACTACAACTCATAACTCATATTTTTTATTGAAGTTACAAAAATAATTTTTAATCAGGTTTTAAAAAAATAAAAGAATAGTATTCTATGTTAATCCTCTAATTCCCATTCATAAAGTCCGGCTGGTTTCTCATCCTCCCTATATTGTTTGTGAAGAAGTTCGTTTGCTTCTTCATTGTTCGTAAACTTTAAGTTTTTTTTATGATAAAATTCGTTAAGGTTATCAGTTTGCTAGTTATGCTGGTCTTCATATTCTTCCCTTCCGCCCAGGCGCTTTCCTTCTGCCCAACTTTCCCACCGCATATCGTACACAGGAAATTCTGTAATTCGTAAGGTCGTGGCTCCATAAGGAACTAAAGTAATATTTTCAAAAGGAATATCTTTTTTCTTTGTTTGCCTCTTTCCCCACCAACTAGGAAAGGTTGGTAAACCATTCGTCAATTTCCATTTAGGTAACGGGACTCCGCGCCCTTTTAATTGAATAGGTGTATTCTCTAAATTCCATGGATATGATCCATCCCAATCAAGCTCTTCTACTTCAAAACTGGAAGCTACATTTTCAAGATCTTCAAAATACAGGCTATAGTTCCATTTGCTTTTGGGGAATATTTCCTGGAAAGCTTTGTATTTGTCCCCCCTATCTTTAGTCTTAATGTCTTCTTCTATTTTAAGCGCATACACCAATGGACCTCTTTCAATACTTACTGCAAAATCATACCATTGAGACACTTTAAGATACATAGGCATCTTGATTTTTACTTTGTCGCCATCTTTCCATGTTCTGTTTATTTTAGCTACGCTATTTTCCTGGTTGCCATTCCAATTTTCACCGTTAACAGTAACTACTGCATTTTTTGTCCAATTGGGAATTCTTAAATGAAATGGGAATTCCCCTTCTTTATCAACATTAATGATAAAATCTACTTCATCTCTAAATGGAAAGCCTGTAGTTTCTGTAATAGTAGCGATAATACCATCGCCTACCTTCATGGTTACTTTACTTGGTGCATATAGCAGTGCTGCTACACCACCATCGGCAGTCGCATACCACAAATTCTGAACATATTTTGGCCATGATTGATGCATATTGGTTGTACAACATGGATAGCCTGTAAGTTCGCCAAACACAAAATCGGTACCCTGGTGATCTACAGTTTGGTATGAAGCTTCTAATCGGTCAGAAAGTTCCACTTGATTGGCTGCCTGAAAGTA
>Ga0114997_10000722_pt1 | contig 27447 bp, 28 predicted proteins | sample ArcticOcean_MG_C_2_FD_87045 | JGI IMG/M metagenome (GOLD analysis project Ga0114997, IMG submission 87045) | Marine microbial communities from western Arctic Ocean - ArcticOcean_MG_CB4_136 | ecosystem: Environmental > Aquatic > Marine > Oceanic | place: Arctic Ocean: Canada Basin | collected... | reverse complement strand
TCTCCTGAACTTTCATATTCTAAAACCCATCCCTCAATATCTGATGCTTGTTCATTGTTATGGGCCATTGTAAAATTCCATTTACCATCTTTTCTTGCAGTGTAGTTTGCTTCAATAACAAATGCTTCTTCTTCTTTAGCAATTTGGTCTTTGATGTAACTATCAAATTCACTAATGTCATTTCTACCTTTTTGAATTCCAGTAGATAGTGAAAAATTTGAATTTATGTTACAATCACCAGTACCTAATGCTGGAGCTCCATCTTCCCAAGTACTAAATTCGCCAGTCATCTGTTTTGAATTATCACTGTATGATGTTGTTGGTACTTCAGTATAACCTTCATCAATTTCAGAAGATGTGCCTCTATAATCCAAATTAATTGAATACAGTTTTCCACTTGGAGAGCTAGCATCAGAATTTAGATTTAATTTAAATTTGAGAGGTAAACTACTTATTTCAGATAGATATAAATCAAAAGTATATTGGTATTGATATTTGTATCCTAGTATTTCTTCAGAAGAGTAGCCCGTAGTTATTCTTAGAAGTACGGTTTGTTCACCTTTCACATTTCCGCCATCGAAAACTTCCCAATTGAATCCAATGCCTCCTTCTTCAGTAGTTCCTTTTGTCCCTTCTTCTAACGTTTTACCGATGTATAAGCTTCCGTGAGGTAATAGTCCCGGTTCACTAGCACGAGGCACCCAATCAGTAGATCCCTGCCAGTACCAAGTATCTCCGGTAATGGTGTCTGAATATGATGCATTTGATTCGATATCAGTCCTTACTATCTCTAAAGCCGTATTGTCAACAAATTGATGTTGGAAAGTGACAATTTGGGCATTCTCTAAGTTATTTGCCGTTTTCCCTTCTTGTCTTATTGTGCCATCAATATCAGTTAGTTCTTGTTCTAGATACTTTTTGAATACGTTCTTTTCATTTCCATATCCGTCTATTATTTTATTCGAAGGGGCTTTAATTCCTGCAGTTAAATCTCCAGTAAAAACAATATTTAACTCATTGATAACAACATCATTGTCAATGAATCCCAGAGGTAATGGAATATCAATAGTACTTTCAAAATTCATTCCCCCTTCAATATCATATTTAATCTGTTCTTCATACTTTTCATAGGGCACATTCACCACAATATTTTGTTCGGCGAATAAAAAGAACAAGGTTCCAGTAAGAATAAGTATAACTGTTACTCCAATTGCTCCAATAGCACGGAGGTTAATGCCTTCACTATTTCCAATAGTAGGAACTATCCATTTATCATCTGAAACGGTATGGCTCTTACTATTTAGATTTAAATCCTCACTAATCTCAGGTGAAGGGGATGAAAGGTCTAAGGCATCATCGTCGTCCATATCATTTTCTGCGGTATCGGAATTATTACCTGAATTCCACAGCTCATCATCTGAGGTCACAACTGTTACGAATCGTTATTCTATTTTAGAGTAATGTTGAGATTATAATATCAATTTTATGATTTTATAATAGCTACAAGGAAAATAACGATTCCGATAATTCCCCCTAGCATTCCACCAAGGAATGCAATGAATGCATTACCAAAGTGTACAGCACTGTCGTCTACGGAAGTGATATAGTATACTAATCCAATTCCTATGGCTAAGAATACTAAACCAACATTTCTAGTTTTACTACTTCCATAATATGAGATTAGTAAGCCCATACCTAACATGGCAAGCATAACGCCAGTAAGTCCCATTGAAATTATGATGTCCATCATTCTTCTTCCTCCTTTGAGTTATCAGCTTGATTTAATTCTTCTTCTAATTTTTTGAGTTCTTCATCTAAGTCCAAATCTTCAAGATCTTCTAAGTCTAAATCTTCTAAATCGTCCACAGTATCTACTTTCATTAGAACAAATAAAATTGCAAACATTCCAATAATCATTCCGGCTAAGGCTGAAACTCCTGACAAAAGAGCATCAGTAAATAACTCAGAATCAAATATGCTTTCTATACCTTCCAAGGCATCAAAAGTCAAAAGATAAATAATTATTAGATCGAAGATACCAAAGAAAAGAAGTGCGAATCCAATTTTTTGAGATTTACCTGCTCCAAAGTAGGATGTAAAAATCCCAGTAGCTAATAGAGCGACTCCAATTCCTACAATTAGCATTGAAACAAAAAAGTTCATCCAATCCCAGTCGGCAATGTTTGTGGCCATGTCCATGAAGTAGACTCCTCAATAGACATTATAAATGTAACTATCACTATAATTTAGTTTTTCACGACGATAGGGTGGTTAAGTATATATACTGTCTACTTCCTGTTAGGTCGGTGAATAACCCATGGCTGAAGTAGTATCTAACACAGGAGTAAACAAAGATTCTGGATATTTATATTATCTAGGAAAAGACGGTAACGTATGGCGGACCAAAATGGCCCGTGGCGGAAAGAAGACTGGTGGAGGCCCAGAGATGGTGGCTTCAGCAGGCGTTACTCGAGAAGATGGATTTCTTTATTACATTGACAAAGGTGGAAATGTAGCACGATCTCCAATGGCTCGCGGCCGCAAATAAGATTCTTTTAAAATCTTATTAATTTTAGCCCTAGCAGTTAGCTTGGGCTTTGTTTTTTTTAATGGCAGAGGTCGCTTAGCCTGGTATAGCGCCGGCCTTGAAAGCCGGTGGGAAATTCCCTCGGGGGTTCAAATCCCTCCCTCTGCGCCATTTCATTTACTTAATAATTTAAGCTAGTTCCAAAGTTTTGCTTCGAGAATTAATTTCAGATTTGATTTTGTCTAGAAATATATTTAATTCTATATCATTCTTTTGATTGCCATTTCGTGCCCTTATGGATATTGTATTATTATTGACTTCATCATCTCCAACGATGGCCATATACGCGGGTCTCATTTTACGATGCATTCTTATTTTTTTACCAATAGTATGATCTGAATAATCAGCTTTTACTCTTATGCCTAAAGTCTTTAATTGTTTTTCAACTTGCATTGCATAGTCATTATGTTTTTCTGAAATAGTTATCAATTGTACTTGGATTGGTGAAAGCCATGTAGGGAAGTTACCAGCCCAATTTTCAGTTAAGAAAGCTACAAACCGTTCATGTGTTGAGAGTGGGGCTCTGTGAATTACAAATATTCCCTTATTCTCAGCACCTGAGGCGTCCATGAATGTCAATCCGAATCTTTCCTTAGCTGCGAAGTCTAATTGTATTGTAGACATAGATTCTTCTCTTCCCAACAACGTTGTAAATTGGATGTCTACTTTGGGTCCATAAAATGCAGCTTCACCTATACTTTCTTCATATTTCACCCCTAAATTATTTAAAATTGTTCTAAGATGGTTCTGAGAAGTTTCCCAATTTTCGGGTTGATCAATATATTTACCCGTATTTTCAGGATCCCATAAGGATAATCTGAAATAATAATTATCAAATCCAAATGCTTCATAATAATCTTGAACCATTTTTATGTTATGCGCAAATTCTTGTGCAATTTGATCAAGAGTACAATATATGTGTGCATCATTCATTGATAGCATTCTTACTCTTAATAAACCAGATAATGTTCCAGAAAGTTCATTTCTGTAGACAGTCCCATATTCAGCAATTCTTAGAGGTAATTCACGATAGGATCGTTTTTTGTTACGATAAATTAAGTGATGCATTGGGCAGTTCATGGCTTTGAGATAATAGGTTCCATCATCCATTTCCATTGGAGGATACATTGATTCTGCATAATGAGGGAGGTGACCGCTCGCTTCAAACAGTTCTTTTTTCGCAAGTACTGGTGTTGTGACTTTTTCGTAACCATATCGTTCTTCAGTTTCGTTTGCAAATTTTTCAATTTCGTTCTTTAAAATTTCGCCATTTGGTAGCCATATAGGTAGTCCTTTACCGATTAATTCATTAATCATATAGAGTTCCATTTCTTTACCTATTTTTTTATGATCTCTAAGGGCGGCTTCGCGAATTTGTCTCTCTCTTTCTTTTAAATCACTTTTATTAGCATAACACATTCCATATATTCGAACTAGAGATTCACGCTTAGCATCTGCTTTCCAATATGCTTGACTAGTACTTGTTAGTTTAAACCATTGTAATTTAGAAGTACTAGATACATGAGGTCCCTTACACAAATCCACAAAATCACCTTGCCTGTACGCTGTTGAGCCAGTGTCCAGACCTATTTTATCATCTATAATTTCAATTTTAAATTTATTATTAGAAAACATTTCTCTTAGTGCATTATTATCATATTCTTCTCTTATGATACTAATATTTTTTTTAACCATTTCTCTCATTTTCTTTTCAATTTTCTTTAAATCATCATCATTGATTGGATCCATGTAAAAATCATAATAGAAACCATCATCTACGGGGGGGCCAATTGTTGGTTTAGCACTTGGGAACAATTCAGTAACGGCCTGGGCCAGAAGATGGGCGCATGAATGTCTTAAGATGTATAGTCCTTCATCAGAATCATCTTTAACAATTTCAATTTTACAATCATCTAGTATTTTATGTGAAAGATCATATTCGCTATTCTTAATTAAAACAGCAACGGCTCCTGATTTACGTCCATACGTTTTTTTAATAATATCTTCAGCACTGGTTCCAACATCAAAATCCGCAGCTTCTTTATCTTCAAAATCAATTTTAATCATGGATGTTTAGATTCCTCTTATGTATCTCACTAAATAGCTATTAATCTTTGGCCTACTAAAACTCATCTCTCCATGATACTCTAGATAATTGACCATAATTTAATTGCTTAGGACAACATTACAAAAAGACTTCTCTCAGGGTAAATGCTTATACCTCATCTACTGTATGAATATAGAGATAATCAATGGCAAATGGTCCAAAAAGGGGGAAAAGACGCTCCCGCCCTAAAAAAGCTAAGCAAAATAATAGCTTGCTTATACAATCTTTAGGTTCAATTTTTGTGTTTATAATGGTTATATTTCTAATTGCAGCAGGCATTTTACCTACTACCATTGGTGCCGTTGTATGTATGGTTATTTTGGCAATTTTGTTTTATTCAATGTCTAAACCTAAACCACGTAGGCGCCGCCGTTCACGCAAGTCAAAACCACAAGATAAAGAACCTCAATTTTATACCGCTCTTCCTTCGACTTTAGGATTATCTGAAATTCCGGAAGAAATTCCTACGCCCCAAGTAAAACTTCCACCTAGACCTATACGGGCAGCCCGTAGACGAAGAGATTTCATTACTTATCCTTTAGCCGTAGGTGGTGGTGATTATTCAGATTCATATGTCCAAGCTGATAAAGATACTATTCTTAGACTCCGTTCTGAAATGACTCCAGATATGGCTTCTTTAAAATTATCTGGTGTTAGAATTGGAAAGTTTCCGTCTTCTAAAATAGCTTCAGTTATGTCGAAGGAAATAGAATCTAGTACTTCTCAAGTAAATTCACCCTTAGTAGCAATACCAGTTGCGGGTGAGGCCGTTGTTGAAGCTGCAGTTGCGATGCCAGTTATGGGTGAGGCTGTTGTTGAAGTAGCTGTTGCGATGCCAGTTACGGGTGAGGCTGTTGTTGAAGCTGCAGTTGCAATGCCCGTTACGGGTGAGGCCGTTGTTGAAGCTGCAGTTGCGATCCCAGTTGCGGGTGAGGCCGTTGTTGAAGCCACTCCAGTAATTCAACCAGCATCAACTAAAGAAAAGGAGATAGACTTTGATATGGAATGGGATTAATTCATTTTTATTAGAGAGGCAAAATAATGATTCATGATTATATAACAAACAAGCGTAAAGAACATCCCCTTCATTTTACATTATTGGATCCTGGTAAAACTAGTCCCGAAGTATTAATTGATTTAGCAACTCAAACTGCCGAGGCGGGGACTGATTGTTTTCTGGTTGGTGGTTCTACTGATTTAAGTTTAGAAAAAGTAGATGCAGCAGTTGATGTGATTAAGGAGACTACACATTTGCCAGTTATATTATTTCCAACTCATGCATCATCCGTTTCAGGTAGAGCTGATGCTATATTTTTCATGTCTCTTTTGAATAGTGAAAGTAGACAATTTTTGGTTGGAGAGCAAATAGCTAGCGCCCGTTGGGTTAAGAAAATAGGGCTTGAACCTCTATCAATGGCCTACTTAGTTGTTGAACCTGGTATGGCTGCAGGTAGGATCGGTCAAGCTCAGCCGCTGCCTCGTAATGATCCGGACTTAGTAGTTTCACATGCATTAGCTGGTCAATACTTAGGCATGAATTACATATACTTAGAAGCTGGTTCAGGAGCTTCAGAACCGGTTCCTTCCGAAATAATTAGAGCAGTGAAAAATGAAATTGACGTACTTCAGATAGTGGGTGGAGGAATTAGGACTCCTGAATCCGCATCCGAAGTAGTAAAAGCTGGAGCAGACATTGTAGTTACTGGAACTTTAGTCGAAACATCTGAAAAATTAAAAGAAGATATGTCTAATCTAATAAAAGCAATACATTCAGGATAAATTAAATGGCACCTCCACTCAAAGTAGATAAGATTAGTCCACCTCCAGCTCGTCTTTCAGCTTTTCTTTATCATACTCCACATGTTTTATCTAGTTTAGTACTTTTTTTATCGGTAACTTTACTTTTAGTTTTAGGTAGTTTTTATAGTCTGGGAGTTAGGGCTAGTTTGGTTGATTTTACGATAGTAGCTTTACTTTCATTCTCAGTTCCTGTTCTCTTAATATCTTATCTTGTTTCCAATATTTCTTGGTTATGGGATGGGCGTTATCCAATTCGTTATGGGCTTCAGGCTGGTGCAACTGGATCAGTTATTATGCTGATTACGATATTAATTGGATCATACTTTGAAGAACCAAGTAAAGGTTTAGCCTTCGGACTGGGGTGTATGAGTGGTTTATGGTATTTGACATTAAGAACTCACGGAAGTGCGCCAGCCCGAATTGCATTTCCATTATCGTTATTATCTCCAGTTACAAGTTTATACTACATATGGGATGGTGAATTAACTGAAGATTTTAGCTTTGGACTTTTAGCTATTTTTGCATTAGCATTTGCTAGTCACTTCTTCCTCTTTTTAGTCGATTCTCCATACAAGAAAGCAATAGGAGTAAGTGGAACAAAACATATGTCTGCTTTTATTGAGCATTTTTCGACAGGAGATGGTCGGCGTTTAACTAAAGCAATAAGAGAAATATGTCAGACTATAGAGACTAAGAATAGTTGGACCTCTATCCGTAAGGAAGGTAAAACAGTGGCATTCTTGGCAGTACCGGGAGTACATCCTGGCCCAGTTGGAACATTGGGTGGTTCGAATTTACCATCGAAGATAGATTCAGTGTTACCGGGACTAGGTTTTGCATTTCATGGCTCTTCTACAAATGATCACAATCCTTTGAGAGATGAAGATTTGACGCGGATTGCAAAGGCCATGGTTTTAGCTTCTGAGGAGGCTGTATACAGCGATATGTCTTATCCTACTATTAGAGAAGGTGAAGTACCGTCAGCATATGTGACCGGCATTGGGAATGGTACCTTAATATTTGCGAAACCGGGTGACAGTGATGATATTCTTCCAGAATTAGCTGCTCGGTTGGAAAGATCCTCTTCGAGTATAACTGGTAAAAGGATAATGATTGATTTACACAATCAAGAAGGATGGGGGCGCCCGCCTTTAGCTGCCGGAACAAAGGAAGGTAGAAGTTTAGAAATATCCGCTTCAAAGGCATTAAAATTAAGTTCATTATCTGATAAAGGAAAATTAAAAGTTGGAATTTCACATATACCTGGTGAAGATTTATCGAGAGGTATTGGACCTGGCGGAATTAGAGCATTAGTCATAGAACATGATTCTTCTTCAGAGCTAGATAACCAACGTACTGCAGTTATGTTATGGGATGCTAATGGCTTAGGACCAGGTATGAATACTGAACTCCAGGAAGGTCTAAGTGGTTCAGTTGATGAGCTTCTTTTAGCTACAACTGATAATCACTATGTTAATGTTAAACCTGGTGGTTTTAACCCTTTAATAGATTCAGAAGGTATATTGCCAATTGCCAAGCAAGCTTTAGAAGAAGCAATAGAAGATATATCTCCTGCAGAATCTTCTATGGGTACTGTTTATGTTGAAGGTGTAGAGATTTTAGGTCAGGGTAAGCAGGATAAAATCAGTGCAGCAGCTAACTCAATTATAGAGGTTGCTCGGTATTCTTGGTTGCCAATTTATTCTTCAGCAACTATGTTTTGTATAATGATGTCGCCTTATCTCTAACTTTGTATCTGTATAGATATTTTAACACCATCTGGTATTTGAATTCTCATCAGTTGACGCATTGCCCTTTCATCGGCATCTATGTAGATTAATCGTTTATGTAATCGAGCTTCCCATCTATCCCAAGTTTCTGAACCTTCACCATCTGGTGATTTTCGAACAGGTACTTTGAGTTTTCTAGTGGGTAGAGGGATAGGTCCCGTCATACTTACACCAGTTCTATCTGAGATGGTTTTAATTTGATCACATACGCCATCTACGATGTCATGCTTCAAGGCATGCAATGAGATACAAGCTCTACTGGATGCCTTTTTTGGAGCCATAGGTTAGATTTAATCCCAGTGTTCTTCTATTTTCAGACACATACCGGCAGCTACAGTAGCTCCCATGTCTCTTATAGCAAATCTAGCCAAAGCCTTGTATTTTGATTGTTCTTCAATAGCCAACGGTTTTGTTGGTCTAATGAGAACCATTGCAGCATCTCCCTTCTTCAAGAAATCAGGATTTTCTTCTGTAACCGCACCAGTTCTTGGGTCCATTTTAGCAAGTAATTTTTCAAATGTACAGGCAACTTGGGCTGTGTGACAGTGGAATACAGGAGTATAACCTTGTGTTATCACATTAGGGTGATCTAAAATCATAATTTGAGCTTTGAAAGCACGAGCGACTGAAGGTGGGTCATCTTCTGGACCTCCAACATCACCTTTTCTAATATCTTGGTGAGAAATACCTCTGCAATTGAATCCTATATTGTCCCCAGGAACAGCTTGCGGCACTTCATTGTGATGCATTTCTACGGATTTTACTTCACCAACTATACCACCAGAGTGGGCTGAAGGTTTGAAAATTAGCTTTGTACCTGCTTTGATAGTTCCAGATTCGACACGGCCTACTGGGACTGCTCCGATACCTGATATCTTATAAACATCTTGAATAGGTATTCTGATTTTTCCATCAGCTGCACCTGAAGGTGGATTGAGTTTGTCCAAGGCTTGCATCATGGTATCTCCATTCCACCATGACAATTCACCTTTATCTTTAATGTTATCAGCTTTCCAACCGGATGCTGGAATAATGTTAACTTGCTCGTCTCTGAATCCAACCATTGATAACATTTTTTTGACTTCTTCAACAACTTCTTTGAAACGACCTTCGTTGTATGCTGGTTTGGTTATATCCATTTTGTTAACAGAAACAATCATCTGTTCAATACCCATAACCTTTGAGAGCCATAAATGTTCTTTAGTTTGTGCAGCAATACCGTCATCAGCAGCTACGACTAGAACTGCGGCATCTGCTTGTGAAGTTCCGGTAATCATATTTTTTACGAAATCTCGGTGTCCTGGAGCGTCTATGATCGTGAAGTGTTTTGTATCAGTTATAAATTCCTTGTGAGCTACATCAATAGTTACACCACGTTCTCTCTCTTCTTTGAGATTGTCCATTACGTAAGCTAATTCGAAACCAGATTTGCCACGTTCGTCAGCTTCTTTCTTGTATTTATCAATCAAGTGCTGTGAAATTGCACCGCCTTCCAAAAGTACTCTACCTACTGTTGTTGACTTACCGTGGTCGACGTGACCGATGAATACGACATTCAAGTGTTGTTTTTGAGCCATTATTATTTCCCTCCATGGGATGGATGTCTCGGCAGGATAGGGGGTAAATAAAGGATTCCCCTCAAGTTAGGCTATATTTGGGCTATAATGGAGGTATAACTAGAATTTATCATTTGATATATCAATTTATTTTAATATAGAACACAGCAAAGAATCAGGTTTATAAAAATGTTTTTTGGACACAGATTTATATAGCTCTAATTAGTATGAATAATATGCGTTTTGATATAAAAGGAAATCCATCTTATGGTGAAGTTAATGTAGATTTAGGTCCTGATGAGACTATCTTGATTGAGCCTGGTGCAATGTCAAGAATGTCTTCCAACTTAGATTCGTCTTTTCAACGGCAAGGTGGTTTTTTTTCAGCAATGTTTCGAAAGATGTTTGGTGGGGAAAGTTTTTTTCTAGGCAAATATTCGCATCAAAATGGAGGGCAACTAACCTTTGCGCCTTCAGTACCGGGATCAGTTCAACATTATCAATTATCTAATAATAGCATAAACATAATGTCTGGAGCTTTTTTAGCATGCACTCCCGGAGTAAGTGTCAAAGCTAAATTTGGAGGTTTTAAGGCACTTTTTTCAGGAGAGGGTGCATTTTTACTTGAAGTATCTGGAAATGGAGATTTGTTCTTTAATTCTTTTGGAGGTATTGTTGAGAAGGAAATTAATGGAGACTTCATAGTAGATACGGGGCATGTAGTAGCTTTTGAACCTTCTTTAAATTATAAGATTTCAGGTATGGGTAATTGGAAATCAACAATGTTATCAGGTGAAGGACTTGTTATGACATTTAGTGGAGTTGGTAAAATTTATTTACAAACACGTACTATTGACGGTATTGCCTCTTGGCTTACTTCGAGGTTAATATGAATATAGAAATAGATAGTGAAGGGGCTTTTGGTTCTGCAGTAGTTAAACTCGATCCTGGTGAAAAATTTGTGTCGGAAGCTGGGGCAATGTATCGGGCGTCTTCCAATATGGATATTGACGTAGAATCTCGTAAAAAACAGAATGAAGGAATGTGGGGTGCACTAAAGGCGGGAATAAAGGCGGCGTTTGCAGGTGAATCATTCTTTTTATCGTCATATAGAACTAATGATAACCAATCAGGAGAAGTAGGCTTGGCACCAACGCATCAAGGTGAAGTACGTAAGATAACGGTTGGAAGTGAAACTTGGATATGTTCTGGTGGAAGTTATTTGGGTTCATCGGGTGGTATTGAATTAGATACTCAATATCAAGGTCTTTTGAAGGGAGGATTTAGTGGTGAAGGTTTAGTTTTTGTCAAGGCTTCAGGTGAAGGTGAGTTATTAGTCAATGGTTTTGGCCGTATAAGCGAAGTTGAAGTTAGAGATGGTATAACAATAGACAATGGACATTTGATAGCCTTTACTGAAGGATTGGAGTATACTATAGGAAAAGCGGGAGGGGGTTGGATATCCTCAATGATGTCTGGTGAAGGTTTAGTTATGAAATTTAGGGGCAATGGTAAGATTTTTGTTCAATCACATGATCCTGGAAGATTAGGTGGAGCCTTAGGTGCACTATTGCCACCGAGGGAGAATTAATGAAATACGACATAATCTCCGCCCCATCATATTCACTTCTAGAAATGACTCTCAATGAGGGTGAATCTGTGATTGTAGAGCCAGGTTCAATGGCTTGGATGGATACTACAGTTAAACCTAAGACTGAAATGAAGGGTGGATTCTTTTCAGGACTTAAAAGAAGAATGGGTGGTGAGAGTTTCTTTCTTAATACTTATACTGCTGAAGGAGGTTCTGGAAAAATTGGTATTGCGCCAGGTTACTCGGGAGATATAGTTGTCAAAGAATTAAATGATGAAACTCTTTACATGGAAAGAGGAGCCTATCTTTGTCATCTTGGAAACATTGAAACGAGTGTAAGTTGGGAAGGCTTTATGGGTACCTTTGCTGAAGGTATGCTTGGTCTAAGAGTAAGTGGTACTGGTCTTCTATTTTTCGGTTCTTATGGAGATATACAAGCAGTTGAAGTTAATGGTTCATATACTGTAGATAATGGCTATGCTGTAGCTTGGGAGAGTTCATTAGATTATAGTATTGCTAGATCAGGAAGAACTATTCGTAGTTTTCTTTTTGGTGATCAATTAATATGTAAATATCATGGTAATGGAAAGTTATGGATACAAACTAGAAGTCCTAGAAATTTGGCTGCATGGGTTCATCCATTTAGATCAGTCAAAAACGATAACAAATAATCTAAGCGTAATTTTCAGGTTTTGGCATTTCTGCTTTTAGGCCTTTACGCTTTCTTATCTCTTCAGTTATTCCGTCTACCAATTCTCTTGGTAATGCTTCATAACCTGCAAATTCAGTACTCCAAAGAGCCCTTCCGCCTGTTGCAGATCGAATTTCACTTGCAAATCCAAACATTTCTTTGACTGGGGCTTTTGCAGTAATAATTGCCATATCGCCTTCAGTTTCCATGCCTGAGATTTCAGCTCTTCGCTGAGACATTTCACCAGTAACGGAACCCATTAAATCCTGGGGAACATTGATGTAAACTTTTTGTTTTGGTTCCAATAAGGCCACACCAGCTGAAACTAATGCACCATTAATTGCATTTCTTACTGCAGGTATAGTTTGTGCCGGTCCTCTGTGAATAGCGTCTTCGTGAAGTTTAGCATCATTCAGTATGATTTTTACACCCATCATTTTCTCATTAGCTCGTGGTCCTCTTTTTACTACTTCATTGAAAGCTTCAATTAGCAATTCTCTTGTTTCAAATAGATTCTGAATACCTTTTGTAGCGTCAATGAATACACATCCATTTTCGATACATAGAACGCCTCTTCCATGAACTTTAGTCCAGCCCATATCAATCAGTTGCCTAGCGACATCTTTTGCTTTCTTAATATTTCCTGAAGGGATAGTTCCTTCTACAATAGCTTTTCGAATATCATCTTCTAATGGCTCAACAGTGATGTAATATCGGTTGTGTTTATTAGGTGATTTACCTTCAAAGTCACCCGGTGATCTCATAGCCACAGTTTCGCGATAAACCACAATAGGTGGAGATGTAGTAATTTCTACACCATGTTCATTCTTTATTCTATATTCAGTAATTTCTAAATGTAACTCACCCATTCCAGACATCAAGTGCTCTCCAGTTTCTAGATTACTGTCAATTTGAATAGACGGGTCAGACTTGGCAACAGCTCGAAGAACTTCGACTAGTTTAGGTAAATCTTTGGTATGTTTTGCTTCAATAGCAGTTGTTACAACTGGATCAGAATTGTGTACAATTCGTTCAAATGGAGTCATTTCTTTATTCGAAGAAACGGTTGATCCGGATTGTGCATCTCTTAATCCCGAAACGGCAATAATATTTCCAGCAGTTACATTTTCAGTTGCGATACGATCTCCACCGACAAACATTCCTACTGACTGTACACGGTTTGCACTTGGCATTCCTGCAACAAACATTTGGTCGCCTTTCTTAATAGTCCCTGCGAATAATCTTCCCACGGCAATTTCACCTGCATGAGGATCTAAAACAACTTTAGTTACCATAAATGCAGAATCTGCATTAGCTTTAGCGTTTACCATAGCTTGGCCAATTTCTTCATCAGATTCACCTCTCCATATATGTGGTATTCTATATTTTTGCGCAGTATCTGCCGAAGGTAATTTTTCTACAATCATATCTAATAAAACTTCATGTAAAGGGGCGGCTCTAGCCAATTCTTTTCTTTCTTCCTTCTCCATATATTCATATATTTGTTTAAAATTAACTTTCTTTTTAGCCATGAATGGGAGTGATGTTGCCCAATTATGATAAGCTGAACCAAATGCGACAGTTCCGGCTTGAGCATCTACCATCCAATCTTTCTTAAATTCGTCTGGGACCATTCTGACTATTAATTTATTAACTTCAGTGATAATTTTCCCAAAACGTTTCATCATATCTTCAGGCGTAACTTGCAATTCTGCGATTAGTCGATCTACTTTATTTATGAATAAGACTGGTTTAACTTTTTCCTTTAGTGCTTGTCTAATAACTGTTTCAGTCTGTGGCATTATACCTTCTACTGCACAAACGACAACAATTACTCCATCTAAAGCTCGCATAGCTCTGGTAACGTCTCCACCAAAATCTACATGCCCTGGTGTATCAATTAGATTAATTAAATAATCTTTTCCTTTATGTTCGTGAACCATAGATGCATTGGCTGCATTAATTGTAATACCTCTTGCAGATTCTTGTTCATCAAAATCCAACATCAATTGTTTACCTGCTAAATCTTCAGACATCATTCCAGCTCCGAAAATTAGATTGTCAGAAAGAGTAGTCTTTCCGTGGTCAATATGTGCGGCAGTACCTATGTTTCTTATGTATTCTAGCTTTGTGAATAAAGCAGTTGCGCGCTTTATGTTGTCTTCTTTACGGCCCATTTTTAATCACTTTAGTTGTGTGCAGCTTCTGCTTGACGCTCTAGTTCTTCCTTTTTACCTATGGCATAGGAATCTGGATTGCCTTCAGATGCTAGCATCAATTCTCGAGATAACGATTTCTCGATTGAACGTTGTTTTTTAGATGATTGAAGAGCTCCAATACAGAGATTTCTGATTGCTGTATCTACTCTCCTTGTTGGAGAAACGTCAACTCCACTGTATACTCTAATTCCACCATATCGAAGTGATACTACTGCAGCTCTTGGAGCTGATTTTTCTAAAGCTTGTACCATGACTTGGGCTGGATTAATTTTTTTCTTAGAGTTTATAATTTCAAAAGCATTTTTCATAACTGTATACGCTTGTGCTTTTTTTCCGGTATATTTTTCAGATCTCATCAAATTATTTATGAATCGTTCAATAATAGTAAGATTTCTTCTTCCAAATCTCTTCTTAGAATGTCTACCACCAGTATGAGGTATTTGGAAAGCATCCAAATTAATGTATTTTTCTAGAGTTGTATCATCAATCTCAACTTCAGTTAAATCCCACTTACCAAATAATGGGACGACAGGCATATCGGGTTTGGAAACCTCTGGCTCTTCTTCAATAATATTTTCTTCAACTTCTGACATAATCACCTAATTGGTTTTTCTTTCCTTCCACGGACCATTTCTCTCAAAGATACATTGTTTACCTTTGCAACTCTGTAACGAACACCGGACAAATCGCCATATGATCTTCCCATACGGCCCCCAACGCCTTCAATTACTACTTCGTCGTGTTCATCTATAAAACTAATTGCTAAATTTCCTGGAGCTAATGCAGTAACCTGTCTTCCATTCTTAATTAATTGAACTCTTACACATTTACGTATTCCTGAATTAGGCTGTTTTGCTTCAACACCTACCTTTTCAACGACAATACCTTTAGCTTGAGGTGCGCCTTGTAGAGGGTCGGCTTTTTCTTTAAGCTTCATGACTCTCTTACGGTAATATCGATCATTCCATCTTTGCTGTTGGCGATTATTACGCTGTTTTGTTGCGCTGTAAAGTCCTTTTGCCATTTGTAATTCTCCTTCCTGTAAAACAGGGATGCTCGCACAAGCGGGCTGTATATATACTGTTCGTCATTCTTAATTCTTGTTTTTAAAATTATAGATAAGCTGAGGGTAAATCTTTTTCTTTAGCAACCTTGCAAGGGGTGTAAGCCACCGTAGCTTAGCCCGGTTGAGCGGCTGACTTGTAATCAGCAGGCCGAGGGTTCAAATCCCTCCGGTGGCTCCAACATTTATTCTTATTTAGGGTTAGACATAAGGCATTCATTCGGAGTGAAATGGTAGACGAATGTTACGCAGTACATCAATAAAAAAAGATTCTTGGAAACCAGTCAAACTACTGGCCCGTCAACCAATAGACGGAACAGTAATAGGGCTCTCAGGTAGTTGTGAAGGTGATACCGTTTCCGTTTTATCAGATACTAGTGTTAGCATATTCAACAACCGTGAGATGGTTGAACTAATTCCCTTGGATGGAGGTAAAGAAATACATTTGGTAGATTTTACTAGTAGTCTTTTTGTTATAACAACTGATAGCTTAGTTTGTTATGATTTTTGGGGTAAATTAAATTGGAAATATAAAAATCTGAGTAGCGATAGTAAAATATGTATTAGTAAAAATGGCAATTCCATTGTTTTAGCGAATCAAAATAAGTTATATTATCTTAATCAGTTTGGAGAAGTTGAACGCGAAATTTCGTTATCTTCTCCTATCTCTCAAATGTCATTATCTGAAAATAACCAATTAATAATTTCTAACAATGAGGGTTTATTTATGATCGAAGAGAATGATAAACTTCTGAATTTTAATGATCGGGCCGACTATTCTGAAATAGTTTGTTCATCAGAGTATTTTATCGCCGTATCTTCTAATGCTACAACGGCTTTTTCATATTCAGGAATAGAACTATGGACAAGAGAACAGGTAGTTGCTACGAATATTTCATTTTCAAATAATGGAGTAAAACACATTTTTTTTGAGAAATCTAATCATATGGTTTGCCAAGATCGAAATGGTCGTCAAATATGGGAGTATAATTCTAGAGAAGATTTGGATAATTCGGCAGTAATAGAATCTGGTGAAATGGTTGGTATTTATTCAAATAAAGTATTTCATATATTAGATAATAATGGCGAACAATCATGGTCTTATCAAGCTCGTGAAAAGATAATAAATTTCATATTTTCGGAGGATGGTGGAGAGGTTATACTCGCTTCTGAAAGTAAGATTCATTGGTTTCAGAATGAAGGTTTTTTACGTATTCAAATCGATTCCGTTCTTAAGGATACAGAGTTATTATTTGAAAAAGTAAATGTTTACGAAAAGAGTTTAGTTAAAATTACACAAGATATTGAAAATGCGAAATCATTAAAATCAGGTAACTTCAATTTATTAAAAGAGTCATTTCAGTTAGTAAATCGAGCCAATCAGCATTTATCTTCTTTGCATCAACGGCATGTTAGTTATTTAGACAATTTACCCTTATTTATGGATAAACTGGGCTTACGTGGTGCTCAAACCGATGACATGATTCCAATTCTTTATCCCTATTACTCATTTTATCGAGGTTTACATGATACCACTAGATTGGATAAATCACTCAAAAGAGCAAATAATCTCCTAAATAAGTTAAAACGTTTTGAGGTCAAATCAGAGATTGATTCTAATTCTCAAAATTCATTAGTTTCTCTCAAAGAATCGAAAAAGGGTATTTCCGAAGAGATTAATAATTTAGATAATCTTTTGGAAAGTTATGGTAAAGATATTGTTTCTTTGGAATCTAAAGTCAAAGAATTAGTTATGCATTGGTTGCGATCAGGAGAATTAGATTCAGAACCTCAAGAATTTTTATCAATGTATCATAAAAGTTCAGACATAAGATTCTCAAAGATTGATTTGATTAATGATAAAATAGACAATCATATTGCTTTTGTTGATTATACTTCCAAACAAAATCATTTGGTATTAATTAGTTCCAATTTTTCATCTAAAAATAAAGTAAATCTTAGTTTAACGTTAAAAAACAGTTCGAATGAGAAAATTGAGGATATATATTTACGAATTAAATTGGAGGGTCCTGGCATTAGTCTTTCTAAGCCTCAGTCTGGAGTAATTCGGTTGAATCATTTAGAATCGGGAGAAATGGTTTCTCCAAGTTTCCAGTTTAATCCAGTAAATCGAATATTCACTCGAGTTAGGATGGTTTTACAGTATTTTGACTCTTCAGGAAGACAACATACAATTAGTTTGGGTAATATTGAAACCAATTTTTTAGGATGTTATGTAGAACCGCTTGAAATCAAGCCTGAAGAACATGATTCTTTAAGATTGAAGTATAAAGATTATACTTATCACTCTTCTATAAAAATCGAAGGTTTATCAATTAAGAAAATTACTGAGATATCAAAAAATTTACCCGGATTATTCTTATGTGATTCTAAAGTAGATGACATGCGTTCGATTTTGTATCATTCAGGCAAAGATAATTTAGATGATTCTTGGTATCTATCAATGATATTCATACGGACAACTGGGGGGGAGGATTCAATGCGCAATGTTCTTGAATTAATATGCCACTCTCAAGACAATACTAAATCTGCTGAACTTAAAGATGAAATATTCTCTTTTATAAAAGATAAATTATTGGAATCTAATGGCCGTTTAGTTTAGTATTCTCGCCAGCGATGTTTACAACCAGTACATTGATAGAATCGGGTAGTAGGCTCATCGGCTGCCCTTGTCTGTCTAAGATAATAAGTAGCTTCATTATGTTTGCATTTTGGACAGATAATTTTTGTTTTAGGTAATGTACCCTCTACTCCCTCTGTCACAACCATTTCTTTTTCTTCTCTTTTTCTAATTGTAATCTGTGGTTTTCCTTTACCTTGACTGTGACCGCATCTTTTACATTTTAGTTTATCCCCATCGGGATACATTATCGCTTTACACTCTGGACAAAATAGCATTTATATTTTCACATTTCCTATCATTTCAGTTGCCTGTTCTATGGTACTAGGATTTATACCAAAGGCGATACATATTATTGTTTGGGATTGGAATTGCCCAATCTGAAATCCGTATTCATCTAATATTAATTCTCCATTAGGGATTTTCCAGGAGTATACTTTTACTAAGATTTTACTACCAATTCCATTTTTTGAAAAGAAATTACCTGCTTCAGTTACATTAGCATCCCATTGGTATACCCTAACATCTGCAGGTAAATCATCAGATTCAGATTTAACGATTTTACCATTTTCTAATTCTAAACCCTCAGTTTTTGCTTGCGATTCAACTTTTTCTACAATTAGAGATTGTATAGTTGATTGATCTAGGTTTTCTAAGTCAATTAAGGAGGATATTGAGATAACCGTTAGCTTTCCAGACTTACTATCTGAAGTTTCATAACTAATACTTGATATTTTTAGATGGCCATTAAACTCTTTGAAATACGTGGTGTCAAATGGTCCATTCCAAGTAGTTGGAAAATAAGCTGATCCTGAAGAAACATATGCTGCCCGGTATTCGACTGCACTAGGTCCTAAAATTAATACGCCAAGAAAAACGACTACAATTAAACTAAAAAAACGTCGAACCCATCTTCTACCGCCTTGTTTTTCCCATCCTCCAACACGTAGTTCCGGTTCTTCCATAAGAATACTATTTAGTCTTCGGTAATAAGAACTGCTTCGACTGGGCAAACAGATTCACATGCTCTGCAAATAATACACTCATCTTCACGAATCATTATAGCTTTCTTGTCTGAAGCTGAAGAATTAGGTGTGTCTATCCATTCAAAGACTTCTACCGGGCATGCATCAATACAAGCGCCATCAGCAACGCAAAGATCAAAGTCTACGCCAACAATAGTCCCCCATATACCTAATTTATCGGTCCCGATTCCAGAATAGGAATCTTGATTCTTCGCCCATATTTGAATAGGTTGACTTTCTCCTTCGTAAGTATCTACTTTTTCGAAGGACGAGTGATAATCTTCATCTATTGCCATATTATATCAAGTAATACCTGTCAACGGTGTTATTAATATTTTTTGTATTCCTGCCCAAATTAAATAAACACCCCTTGAAAACTTACTATTCATGGGTGAAGTTGCCTTAAAATATCGAATAATGCCTGAATCTCCGGATTCTGATACAGACGCTATACTAGCAAAAATTGCTGAAGTCCTTCCAAAGGATGGCAAATTGGCTGCGCATGAGGTCAAACCTTTTGCATTTGGCCTTAATGCAGTTATGATTGCCATAATTGGCATAGACAGAGAAGGTTTTGCTACAGAAGTTGAAGATGGTCTCAATAGCGTTCCTAATGTTCAAACAGTAATTCTCGAAGCGCAGTCTTTAATTTAATTTATTGAACTAAAGATATATTATCGCTTCTCGTTAGGTAAAAATGGGAAGTAAGGCTCCACTATCTTATCGGACAACTAAACTTACTTTAGGTACTTTTCTTAGAATAATGTTTCGGCCAAGATATCTTGACAGAGATAAGATTCCAGTAGATGGTCCTTTGATTATAGCTGCTAATCATCTTTCCCACATCGATCCTGCTTTCATAATGACTGCAACTAAAAGACCAGTTTCTTATATGTCTAAAAAAGAGCATTTTGATGGGGCAATACGTCGCTTAGTATTCAAACAAGTTGGAGTAATTCCAGTAGATCGTGAATCAGGCGCTCTAGAGGGTATGGAAAATGCCGTCGAAGTTCTAAACGGAGGTGGCGCTATTGGAATATTTCCAGAGGGAACACGTTCACGTGACGGAGTAATGGGTGATGGTAGAACGGGTGTCGCTCGCCTTGCAGCTGCAACTAGTGCTGCAGTTGTTCCTGTAGCTATTCGGCAGACTGATGATGTTTGGCCAGTTACCAAGAAGATCCCTAGACCATGGCGTAAATTTTACTACAAATTTGGAGATCCTATGTATTTTGATAAATCTGAGCCTACGCACGAAAATTTACGTGAATTCACAGATCAGATTATGGCGCAAATATCTGCCTTATCCGAAGAATGTGAAGAATATTGGAAATCTAAGAAGCTGACCGTTAGGTTGAAAAATTTCACTGAAAAGACAAAGAATGGCTTTCGAAAGAGAATTGAGTCTTGGAGAGAAAATCGTAAGGTACGCTTGATGTCTCGAGTAAAAAAATAATTATTCGAGGTTGATTATTTGTTTGTGCAAATCCTGTATGCGCTTCTCATTAACATATAAATCATAAAGTCCTAATCTTGATTGACTTTGAAGCCAGACGTTAGTGAATCCTTCAGATTCAAATATTCGAATAGCTAAGTCATCATAAAATCTAAAAAAAGGAGTAATGTCTATACTATGAATAAATCCTTCTTTCTCATTTACAATAGTCATGCGAGGCTTATCCTCTATAATCTGACTTATTTTTTTCTGTATTTCAGATATGCTGCCTTTTAATTTAATTGGTTTTAGCCCATATCCGCGCGTGTTAGTGTCTGCAACTCTAGTGCATTTGGTAGGTACTGGGCACTTCTTCGGAAATGATTCCATTTTTTTAGTAGGTGATAAAAGATATATGATCTTTATCATCGTAAAATATGCAATTATAGAAGTAGCGATTAATCCGATAATAATTAGGTAAATATTCATTTATGTTCTATCCAAAGTTTCTAGTTTAACATTTCCATTGTTAAGTTTAAGCCTAACTTTATCTCCAGTATTAATCGCTTGACATGGATTGTCATCAAATGAATGCGCATATGGTACTCCGAGAAGGCTACACGCAGGGATTGTTTGTTGATCTAAATCAGTATTAATTATTGCAATAGGGCCGTTACCGTTGTAAAAAAGTCCGAGAAGTACATATGGTGCCACCGTAGAACCACTCCCTTTTGGAAAAATCAAAATTTTATTAGCCATAGATTGACCGTTTATGGGATGTCCTTCTTCTTCAATTACTCCTGTATTTCTATTAACAAATCCTAGGAATGTTATGGGTACGTCAGTAACCAATGCTTCACCTTCGATCGTCCATTTATTTTGAGATTTCAAACCCTTTCCATTAATTACCAGATCACCCTTTTGTATGGATTTCTCAGAAATTAAGTGCCTAATTATTTTTTTATCTTCGGATTTTGTTGTAGTTGGAGTAATTAATTTTGGATTAATAGCATGTTCGATACAATCTGCTAATTTCATAACTGAAGTATTAATTGAGTTAAGCCCTGATTTCAAGTAATGTTCAGCTTTCATAGAATTTGTTAAAATATGTTTGACTTTAGAATGGTTATAGTGGACTACTTCAGGGCATGTTTCACGTAAAACAAGACCTCCTGCGTCTTCTACTATTTTAATAAATCCTTTTTTATTTGCCTTATCAAAATTATCTGATGAAGTAAATAACCATAAACGACCGTTAGGCATTTGCTTTCCCTTAACTAACTTAGCAGTTCTTTCGATTTCTTCATATGAGGCTTGAGGGCATCCAATTGTAATTAAATCTACAGCTTCTTTGGGTGCCAATTCGGAATACCGTTTTTCTAAATCGGAGGTTGTAAATATCAATTCAGCCTTAACATTACTATTCTTCGGTTTCTCTGTAAAGCCTTCAACAAATAGCATTGGACTTCCATAGTTTGCAGCCGCAGCGGTCAAAGCTTTTCTACATTCAGAGTTTAAGGATTTAATTCCAAATATCTGAGGAATTGGCCCATATTCGATTTCCCATTTTGGTTGAATCTGTTTACCAATCCAATCTCCTAAAATAGAATAATCTACTGGTTCACTTAATTCGCAATTAACAGTTACTTTTAGGTTTGGAATACGGTTTTCATCAAAGAGGAGTCCATATTCAGGAGTAAAACCACAAATTGCAGTCGCAATTGCTGATAAACCCGATTCTCGGTTTGTCCTTAATTTAGTATATGAATTAGCAAAACAAACTGCATTTGATTCAGCCCATGATGCATTCCCTTCAACATTCAGATTATCATAAGGAGTACAAGATAAAGTTAAATTAATTCCTAAGCTTTCATATGCATCTAAGATAATTTGTTGGTTCTTTACATAATCCTTTACAGGTATGTCCATTTCTTCAAATTTGGATCTATCACATCCTGCTGAATTCAAGGTTGTTTCAACAGCAGTTTCAGATTTTCCTTCGGCGGTTAAATCTTTTAAAAATTGAATTAATCCTTCACCTCCAGTTAATGGTGAAACTCCTGAAACATGTGCTGAAACGACAGGTACTAATCGTTCAGCACCTGCAGCTTCTCCTAAATCAATTAAAAGTCTAATAGCTTTTTGCTTTGTAGTTCCTTCCTTTCCTTCAAGAATCCGTTCTTGTTCAGATGTTAATTTCATTAATCTAAATAGTCTTCCAGTTTAACTTTCATTCCAGGTTCAGGTTTAGTAAAATCAGCTTTGTCACGATTTAGAGGAATTGTACAATCAAACCCAACTTTCACAGTCTCTCTAGTGTCTGGGTTCGAACTAGGGTCTAAAGATGATCCTTTAACTCCGGTTTTTACCACTAAACCTTTGTTCCCTTGAAAACGTGTTGCCATAGCCCATTCAACCGATTGTGGATTAGTAATATCAATATCCGAATCAACAATCCAAACATGTTTCATAGAGGCGTGCCCGGCAAAAGCAGCTTCAATTGCTTTCATTCCATCATCCTCATTTTTTTTATTTATTGCTACTATTCCGTGCAACCATGAACCTCCGCCATGCGTCATGAAAACATCATGACAATCTACTACTTTGCTAACTGCATTATAGATAGTTGGTTCTCGTGGCATTCCCATTAGAACTTTATGTTCAGGACCGCTTGGTAATAATGCATGGAATATTGAGTCATCTCTTACAAATATTTTTTTGATTTCAATAACTGGCCCTTTACGAACAATATCTGGAGTTTCGGTTAAGTCTAGGAAAGATCCTTCATCATGTAGTTCACCAGTGAATTCACAAATCATAACTACTTCAGATTCAGGAACCATATGTCCGCCAACTTCAATTATTGGGGAATCTGCTAAGGCATTAGCTACAGCCATTTCATCACTTTCAATTTCGAATGACGTTGCAGACCCCAACAAAACTGGAACTGAAACTCCATTACAATAAGCGAATTCTTTGAGACCTCTATCCATATACTCTTTTAGATGTCGATCCAGAATTCTCATAACCATATGCTTACTATCAATTTTCATTGCTCTATGGAATGAAATATTTCTACCGAATTCAGGGTCGTGAGCAACAGCCATTGCCGAAGCAATATATGGCCCTCCATCAGTAGTTTGATGAGTTAAAATTGGTAAATTATCTAGTGAGGCTTCAATTTCTTTGTATTGTTTAACTTCTTTTGTTGAAGGCTCTTTAAGGTTATTAATTGCGTTGGATATTTTTGATATAATCTCATTAGGTGCACATTCTAATGCGAGTGCCACTAGCTCTCTACTCGAACAAATATTGGTAATACAAGGAAGAACACTGCCTTTTACATTTTCTAAATATAGTGGTGTATCGCCAGCTTCATCCATAAGTGCAGCCACTTCATAGACTGGGTCAACTTCCTTTGTAATTCTTCTTAGTTTACCTTTCTGTTCTAGTAAGTCTACAAATTCTTTTAGATTCATATTTGCTCTCCAAACGAAGTCTGATAGGCTCTATATCCGGCTTCCGTTATTTTATCGTGTATGTATTGTTGGTCTTCTATATTCTTAGCCAAGGCAACCATATTGCCACCACCTCCACCACCAGTTAATTTGGCCCCTAATGCTCCAGCCTTGTTTACGATATCTACAAGCTGTTCTAATTTCTTATGACCTACTCCAATTGAGTTTAGTAATTCATGATTTTTATTCATGATTTCCCCAACTAATTCAGTTTTACCTTGTTCAATTGCTAATTTTCCTTTTTCAGTTACTATTTCAATTTCACTAAAATATCCTTCCATTAATTCGGGTTCTTTTTCCCAAGCTTTTCTGACATTTTCTACGGTTTTCTTTGTTGAAGCTTCTATGCCTGTATCGCCTATAACTAGGTAAAATCGTCTTCCAGGTACAAATGTTTTTGGTTTTTTTCCCTTAACGAAATAGACGGGCATTTCATAGGCAACTACGGTATTGTCAATTCCACTGGGAGTCCCATGAACTATTTTTTCTGCATTAAAAACGAGTTCTGAAACTTGATTTGCATCTAGATCTACTCCTAAGTGATTAGAGAGTGCTCTACAAACTGCAGTAGCTGTTGCCGCACTACTTCCCATTCCTGAACCTTGGGGTAGCTTTGAAGATAGATTAATAGTTAGATTAGGTTCATTTTGCTTATTCTGAGATAATATGGTTTGAGCCAATATACTGAATTGGTTACTAGTATTTTGCAAGTCAAATTTTTCATTAAGGTCCAATGCATTTATGATTAATCCATTTTCATTAGGTTCACTCCACGCACTTGCTCTCATCCCAGAAACTGGAATTGCTATTGCAGGTTTTCCATAAACTACTGCATGCTCTCCAAAAAGGATTATTTTTCCAGGCGCAGTAAAGTGATTATCCATGAGGTATTGGAAAAGTATGCACTTATACGCTTATCTATGGTAATTAGATTTTTTTTGAGAAGTTTATATATGGGGTATTCTTTGAAAGGTTATGGGTTTTTTTGATACAATAGGTCGTGGATGGACACTTAGCAAGCTTAGTTTTTCAGTAGTTAAGGCAGATCCTGAACTTTTACTTTATACATTTCTATCGGCTTTAATGGTCTTTGCTACTATAGGTGCAGCATCATATCCCGTATATGAAGCAGACCAAACGACCGAAAGCCACTGGGCTTTTACTGATGAAAAAATAGATCCACAAACAGGTGAATCAATTGGTGGTGAAATGACGGATGCTTACATGGCTTGGATTTTCGTGACATATATGATTGGCAGTATAGTTGTTGTTTTTTGGAATACTGCAATAATTGCTAGCGCTCATGAAAGATTAACTGGTGGAGATCCGACAATTATGACTGGTATTCGGGCTGCTTTTAGTAGAATTCATATAATAATTTTATGGGGTATTATTGCAGGAACTGTAGGTCTTCTTCTAAGAATTGCTAGAGATGCGGTACAAAAGAATTCTAAAGGACATCCAGCTATGCAATTCATGGCTATGATTATGTTATGGATTGTTGAAGTGGCATGGTGGATGTACACATTCTTTATTATTCCAATGATTGTCCTTGAAAAGAAAGGCGTGAGAGAAGGTTTGAGGGATGGTCGAGTTTTATTTGGAAAGACTTGGGGTGAAAATGTAACAAGTGGTTTAGGAATTGGTCTCATTACGGTGATTGGCATTGTCATTTCTCTTGGTATAAGTTTCTTAATTTTTATGATCTCTCCAGTAGCTGGAGTAATTATTGGTGTATTATTAATTGGAGGCTTGATTTTATGGGCCAATACTGCAGAAGTAGTCGTTGTAGCAGCTCTCTATGAATTTGCTAAAACTGGTAAAATGCCAGATTTGAATGGTCAAGGTTCCAAATTTGAAGAAGCACTACCGTGGCAATCAAAATCAGGTTGGGCTAATGAAACTGCTGAAACAAAGGCTTGGCGTGAAGGGACTACCTAGTTTCTAAAACAAAAGTTATAAAACTCCGAAGTTTGCATAAGTATATGGATCGCGTAGTAGTAGGCATTACTGGAGCATCAGGGATTCCTTACGGAATTCGTCTTTTAGAGATACTCCGAGAGTTTGATGTTGAAGTACACTTAACTTGCAGCCCTTCAGCAGAATTAGTTAACAAGCACGAAGGCGACGGTAGAACGTGGAAAGAAGTATTAGCTTTAGCAGACGTAGTTCATGAAAATGGAAATCTTGCAGCAAGTATTGCTTCAGGATCATTTAAGGCAAAGGCAATGGCGATTGTCCCTTGTTCGGGAACAACTTTAGGGAAATTGGCCGCAGGTATTTCAGATAATTTAGTAACACGTGCTGCATTGGTTATGCTTAAGGAAAGGCGCCAACTTATTTTGGTTCCTAGAGAAACCCCATTAAGTTCAATTTACATAGATAATATGGCTAAATTATCTAATGCTGGAGCAATTATTGCACCTGCATCTCCAGCATTTTATAACAAACCTAAAACTTTAGATGATAACATTAATTTTATTGTTGGTCGTGTTCTAGATTTATTGGGTTATGATTCCGATATTTTCTCACGTTGGGAAGGTAGTGAGTGATTGCCGGCAATTGCCAAAAATGTGGTAATCTAGCAACAAATAATTGTAAATCGTGTTCAGAAGTTCTCTGTAAAGGATGTTTCGAGCATCATAAATGTAAACCTTCTAGTTTTTAGTGCCCTATTCTTTCACAAATGTCGATGAACTCTCAATCCATAAAAATAGGAAATACGGATCTTCGTATTTTACCAACTGTCAAAGGTTTAGTCTCCGAGTCTGAAATTGTTGAAAAAGAGATAGCTTCTTTTAATCCTAGTTTAATCGTTTTAGGCCTTTCAGAAGGTGAAATAGATGGTATAAGAAATTGGGATGGCCAACCATATGATTTATCAGGATGGGATGAAATCTATGGCCTTAGCCTACGTAAATTATTAGGTGATAATTCGGTTCGGCTTCCTCCACCTTCATTTGCAAGAGCGATTGAAATTGCAGATTCTGAAAATATAGAGATACTGGGTTTGGATATGGATGAAGAAACTTATACTGATGAATACACTAAAAATATATCAACATGGCAATTATTCAAGCGTGGTCGTTTAGAAAAATCAATGGTTAAATCCGGAATAGAAGGTAATACTCCTGAGGAGATTACCATGAATATGGAAAATTCAATTCGGCAATTATCTGGCTTTGATAAGCTGGAAAAGTTACGTGTTGAGCATATGGTTTCAAATCTTAGAGAAAAGTTAAATCACGGAAAAATTTTAGCCATTATTGAAATTTATAATGTTGACTCATTAATTGATTTATTGAAAGAAAGCTAAAACCCCCCTCTCTTTGCAGAAGCGTGGGCTCGTGAGGTAGCTTGGAAACCTGCTGGGCTTCGAACCCAGATCCGGGGGTTCAAATCCCCCCGAGCCCGCCATTTTTAT
>Ga0114997_10000721_pt1 | contig 27523 bp, 40 predicted proteins | sample ArcticOcean_MG_C_2_FD_87045 | JGI IMG/M metagenome (GOLD analysis project Ga0114997, IMG submission 87045) | Marine microbial communities from western Arctic Ocean - ArcticOcean_MG_CB4_136 | ecosystem: Environmental > Aquatic > Marine > Oceanic | place: Arctic Ocean: Canada Basin | collected... | reverse complement strand
ATGTCGTAGTTGATGATGTTGAACTTCACTTGTTCTATATCTCCTACCCATCCCTCAATAATGAAGCAGTCATGCTTTTGCTTAAGCCATTTCTCAATCTCGTTAGCCCAATTATGTTTCACAACCGCGGGGCATACAATCAATACACGCTGGTGTCCTGCTAACTCCATGCAACCAAGAGCCTCAAGTGATTTACCAAGACCCATTTCATCTGCAATGAGGATTCGCTTGCGTCCACCTGTCATATACATAACAGGTGCAACTCGTTGATAGTCACGCATTAATGTGAACGGTTCGCAGTCGGGTAACTCTGTCTCTGTATCAATCGCGCTACTCAATTCAACACGCTGTATCGTTTCTACTTGCGCGACATGGACTTTATCATTAGCCTCTATCGCATCAGCGAGTGGTGCAAAGTGAGGTCTAACTGCTGCCGCAACAGCAACCGCTGTATTGATAGGAATAGACCATGTTTTATTTGTCCCATTCCATTTCGCGTTTCCTGCTGCCGCGCCTTTCATGGCTGAGTTGATGTCCTTGTAGTTGGGTTGGAACGACCATTGGAGAACCAACTTGTCGGGTGCTGCAAACTGAGCGTGTGCTTCACCTGCATACTCAGCACACTCGTCAGCGTTTAGTCCATCCACTTGTATGTCATGCTGTGCGAGGAACGCGAGAGCCTTCTCAACAACTTCGGGCTTGTCTTGTATAGTCCACAATCCCTTAGCGCCATTCCATGACGACTGAGGCCATCCCATGTGCGCTTTCAATTCTTGACTAACATTGAATGGTATTTTCGGTAGTGCTATTCGCGCGCCATACTTATCCTTGTATCGTTCAAATGTCATTCAATCACCTCTCTATATTGTGGAAACATATCTAAAAAGTTCTTGTAATCATCATCTTTTCCTGCGTGAGTATCTATTGGTTTTTCCCAATAAGACGGCACTCCTATTCGCAACCATCTCAATTCATCTATTCTGTTAGGGTCGTTCAAGGCCAAGACTCCATGTAATACACCTTGTCTAATTATAGGATTCAACTCCTTCATTTGTTCATCACTCAAGTGCGCGCAATGAAAATCTTCCATGTGATTTCTCACACTCATGGCTATTACCATAGTTGCCTCTTCCATCCAAGAGTTGTGTTCACTCATTCCTCTTCATCTCCATTGAGCCATGATGTTAGCGAATGTGTTATCCCGTCAAAGTTAATCATGATAGGCACGCTCTCCGTCGCATCCTCCCATTTCATATATGTTAAATCAACAAAGCATCCGCAGTTCTTGCAAGCAATATAGAGTTGGGTTACTGATGTTAGTTCACCCTTCGCATGAGTTACTTGCCAATTGTGACCTACATCATTCTCACATAACTGTATATTCTTCAAGACTGTTAATCTTGATTCCGCTGAGCGCGCTTCATTTAATAGTTTATTTTTTATCTCTTCTATCTTATTCAATTCGTTTTCTATTGTCATTGTGTCACCTCTAAGGTAAAGTTTGGATTCCACCACAGGGGAGGGTTTCTATCGCCCTTCCACTCAGCAAATCCTTTTTTGTCAAGCATGTAGTATGCTCTATACGCAAGAACTACACTTCTCCATTGGGATTTATCATGTAGTTCAGGATATGTTTCTTTATTTATACAGCGTGCGAAAGGAGTAAGTTCTCCTTTTGGTATGTATGATAACAAACCACACATGTCTTGAATGGGTTTGCGGCACGCATGAGTTTTCTTGTATCTCTTCTTGAACTCAGATGTAAGCGCGAGTCCGTGTAAGCATAACCAACGGTAGTTACCTTGTGTCTCACCACTCCAAAGGGTAGCGGGGTGGTGAGGATGGCCGCCTCTGTATGGCGTGCCTGCTTTAGTAAGCGGCAACTTACTTACAGGACACTTGTGTTTTATGAGTGCGGCTGAAATCATTTGCGCCGTCTCGACACTCATCTTACTCAGATGGCGGTCGCATAAACTACGCGCAGCAACAACAGGGTTGTAATCAACAGCAAAGATATTCATTCGCATTCCTCTGTTTTAATTCGCCATAATTTAAGAGATTTAGATTTCGCAGGTATCTTCACTACCTCTTCATATAAACCACTCTTCTTCATAACGAAGATGAACTGTGTTAGATTAGGGACTCTCTTTCTTGGTCTGTTGCTGCCCAATAAAGGAACTCCGGCAATTGATTCACACGCTTGTTTAGACGAGAAGGGTGTGTTAACATCCATCTTGCTCAATTTTAATGCGTTAAGCCATATTTCTTCCTGAGAAGTCAAACGACTAATGCGGGAACGAGGGTCCTCCTTGCTCCATACTGTATTTGTATTGGTTGTCACAAAACCACCTCTTCAAAGGGAACCATGATGGTGTTCTTACCGCATCCGTTGTTATCTTTTATTCCACAAATACCAAGCATGAGGTGTTGACCTACCGCGCCGTGTCCGTCTGCGTTCATGTGTTCGCAATGCTTACATTTCCATCCTACGCTCATTGTGTCAACTCCTGTTTGGCTTGCCACTCGGCTTCCTTTCTGTTGGCAATATGCTTCTCCATTGCCAGCGCGTCGTCAAAACTCCAATTGTCAACAAACCCTTCCCAAATTACTTCATCCTCAACAGCAGGGAATGTCTCATCATCATATGTGTATTCAGGACGACCTGCTATACAAGCGCGCAAGTAAATGCGCCCCCTCTCCTCGCTAATGTAGTAAATGTATTGTTCACCACAGTCTCTTGACCCCGCGGCGAAGAGATAGATGCCACCTTCGTGATGCCCTTCTTTTAGTTGAGATTTCAACACACCTGTTTCTGGGTCGAACTCTCTGTCGTAGTTTTTGATGCGCTCTTTGAAGTGCATGATTGTTTGAGGCGCGAGACACGCCATACCATTAGCCTGTTTTCGATTATCGCCTACGAGTCCATTAACAACCTCATCGAATTGTTGAAGGAACTCACCAAGTTCTTTACCATGCTGCTCAATGTAACCATCGTATTGACGATACATCACAACAATCTCTTTGTTGTGTGCGTCTGTGAATACTGTTAGACTGCGCGTTCCCATTATTCCTCACCCCACCATAGGAGACGCGCGACTCGGTTGAGAGATTCTTCATCGTTTAACACGGCTTTCAAATCGCGTTGCCAACCTAAACCAAGTGAGCCACACGCGGCAGTTGTTATTCCTGTTTCAACAAGAGCAAATATAGCATTGTAAATTGCCATCTCTCCTCCGCTACCAGCATTGTTTTGACTCACCACTTTCTTGATGATTTTTCGTATGTTCTGTTCTTCTTGGCTCATTACAACTGTTTCTATTTCACTCATCATCTTCATCTCCTTCTTCATCTTCGTAGCAACAGTCACCGACTGCGCCTTGATGATTGCTCCATATTACGCTCGTTTCGAGAACCCATTCTCCGCACTCGCTGCATTCTAAATGACCTGATGTATCTTGTTGTATATCCCCTGCGATGTCTAATTGAACATGCGGGAACTGTTCACTTGTTGCGAACACAGGTCTAAACTTCGATTCAACTACCGCGCCACCATCTGTGCTATCACACACTTCGATAGGTAACACGCTCAACAATCCCGCGTCCACTCCAAGTTTGTGTCCATGAATGTTCCATACACCATCACCAAATGGTGAGTCGTAAATGTATAGTGTTGCTTCTGCAAATACTTCTTCAAGTTCTTCATTCAAATGCGATGAATATTTCCATTGCATTTCAATACCTTCACCATCACCTAATGTATCTAATTTGTTATGATATTCAGGGTGCGTGAATAGTATCTTACAAAACTCATCCCATCTTTCACCTTTGATAGCGTAGCAAGGGTCGCCAATATACCATTGACTCATCGTGAATCATCCTCTGTAAATGGGATTGGGTTAAGGCGCGTCCGTAGGAACATCTCACCCATCGCTAATGCTTGTTGGCTATGTGGGTTCATACCTAAACGAGTAGGTATAACTACGCGGCAATCGCATGAGTCACAACAGCGACCATCAGCAACAGGCTGCGCGTTGTTTCCTTCTGTCCAATATACTTCACCCGTTGTGGGGTGCATCTTGTGTTCTATATCATCTTTACAAATTATACATTTTATTATATTCATTCTTCTTCATCTCCTTTTGTTTCTTTTACATCGTAGTGTCCGAAGTTAAGCGGGGGTAGTTGTCCGCCAATTGCACCACCATGTTTAGTAATGAGTTGCATTACTTGCGCGGCTGGAACCCAACCTTTAGGTTCAGCCTTATCATCACTCGTTATCATCATTTCAACAGCACCGTAGCCCTTGTCAGTATTATCGGAGCGCGGTGAACAGTAGTGTCCACTCGACGCTTGAACGCTAATGATTGTTCCATCAGCACATAGTATAGGTGTAAGAATATTCATTCGCCCAACTCCTTGCTGATTTCATCGTAGTTCTCCATCCAATTCATCATCACATCGCCCCATTGCCTGTTAGTCAAATCATCATCGGGGAATCCTTCTTGAAGATACGGAACTGCACCAAACATGTTGGTGACTCCCGACTCGCGTAATGCATCGAGATAGATGAAGTATTCTTTCCATTCCCAATTCGCACTCATTCAAAGTCCCCCGTTAGTGGGTTGAAGATAGGTGTGTTTTGATTAACTATCTTGTGCGCGGCTTGTTCAATTGCACCGTTTAGTTTAGTCATATCTTCGTCACTTATGGTTCCATATGAATCTTCATTATGATGTAGGAAAGAAGGATGGACAGTCCACTCGGAGTAGCCGACGAGAACTTTAACATTCTTCTTCATCACTTTCGTGACCTTGCCATCAATCCGTGAGCCTTTCTTCTTGCTAATCCAATAAACCTCATCTCCAATGGAGAATGCAGACTTCTCTTGTTGAGCAAGAGCGTGGCTACGATGCTTTAGAACATCATAGACTTCCTTTATATCATCGCGGCTAAGTTGTATGAGTTGTGTTGTTAGTTCTGCGCTTAACATCAAGCATCACCTCGCAGGTGTTCTTCGATAACTTCGATGATGTCTCTATCGAGTTCCGCAGGGTCGTCGATTCTGTCAGGAATAACTGCGTTGTTAACAACCTCTTGAAGAAGTTCAAAACTCTTCAGGGCTTTCTTATTGATAGCGTCTCCCTTCCACATAGACTGACGAAGAGTTGCTGTGTCTCCTTTGATATTGTGTTGCGTAATCTTTGCATTCACTCCGCCTATTGGTATGTAACCAAGCGTTATAGCCTTCATAATGCGGTCCTCTAACTCTCTCGCGCTACTTGCTTCAATACATTGATACATCTTCATCAAGCATCACCTTTCTTATCAGGTGTCCATGAGTTATTCTTACCTTCGGAAATAGCGAGGTTGAATGCTGATAAGTTCTGCGCGTCTTCAGAAGATACATCTCCCCATTCAGCACGCTCGAACCTGTAAAACTCATCAGGGTTCATACCGAATGGTGCTAATGGTTCCAACTCTCCTGTCTCTGCGTTGAATACACATACTACTTTATCACAAGGTCTGACTTTGAGGCTGCCACGATGTCCGAGCATGTTCAAGTCACGGGCATCCCATATCCAACCCCAACCTTCTCGGCAACTGCTTCCGCCGCAACCGCAATCACCAATTAGTGATGCTCTTGCTACATCGCTCGCTTCATCATGTTCATAGTTCACAACAGCCGTTGCGCGGCTAATGGTGTCACCATTCAACTCAACAAGTAAGTCATACACAGGTTCTCCATATGCTTCATTTATTGCTGCTTTTCTTTGTGCTTCTGTTAGTTCTGTTAGTTCTGTTCTGTTTATTTCATTTAATTTTGCTGCCATTTCATTCACTTCCTTTGTTGGTTATAAAATCCGCAATACATACTTCTTTGAGGGATAGTATCAATGCGTTTACATATACATCTGTATTGTTCATGGTGATGCTCATAATGTGATTGCTGATTGCATCCTTAACTTGTTGAATGCTGACTTGGTGGTAAGCCGCGAGAGTTTCCACTAAGTTAGGGAACACTTCATCATCAGGTTCATCGTCGATTACTTCCACAGTTCTGGTATATTCTCCCTTAGTATAGGCGGGGATAGGTCTTGCTTCAGCCCATGTAGGCATGAGTTTGCAAGCACCGTATATCATACGCTTAGTGGTTGTATCTTTCCATTTGCATAGCAATCCATGCTTAACAGCGGTGCATAGATAGGCTTGCACCTTCTCTTTGGTTCTGTTTCTCCATGTTCGTTGGTCGCATAGTGCTAACACATCAATGGGACGCATTGCTCGGTTTTCTGTATTCATAACTCTCGCCATGAATTGTGTGTTTGTCTCTTCATTTAGTTTTCTATATTGGGGCATGTTTAATCCTCCGTTCTTGCTACGCGCTCATCATTCCATGAGAACAATAGTCAAGGGGTGGAGGGGGGCAACGCCACATTGAACCCCCCTCCGTGATATGTATGCTTTAGGGGCGCACAACCCCATGAGATTTTGAACGCTTTTGCGTGGCTCCACTAAGCCAATTATTGAGTGTTAGTTAACAGTAGTAAGCATCAATCAAAGTTTCTGCTCGCTTGTTAGAACCTTCATATTCCATGTGGTATGGTATTCAGGAACCTCTGATAATGGGGTTCCTACACCTTTACCGTCACGATTAGGTATTAGTATAGCAGATGGGTTATCAGCGAAGTATTGACTGAAGGCAGGCATATCATCAGCAGACAGGGTTTCTTGACCTGTGTGTTTAAGATACGCGGCTACGCAATTCTCAGCGATGTTCTCAAAGAGATTGGTTGCAGTTGCACTCTTCTTCATGAATCCTTCCATGCTTGAAGCCTTATGACCTGTAAGTGGGCGGAACTTCTTCTTGCCTGTCTTGCGGTCTTTGAACTCATCAACAATGATTGGGCTGTTACTTAACATACCAGAAACTGCTTGCATAGCGTGGAACGCGGTTCCAATCGAATCTTCTTCACACTTAACATATGATACATCGGGGTCGGCCCATCCATGTAGGACGGCTTTGTATGCTTGACCGCGACCCATGTGAAGCATTGTTTCCATTTGCTCCTTTGGTATGGCGAGTCCCTTATCTTTAGCGAGAACAATCTTATCGTAATCATTCACATCAATTGCTACTGATGGTTGTTTGATTAGTCCATGCTTATCGAATGTAGTTAGCATCTTATCGAACAGATTTGCCTCAAACGGTAAGTGTCGCAGCAGATGAACACAGAGTAAATGCTTCTGCGCTTCATCGAAAGCATCGTGTAATTTTTGCGCTGTTTCTGCAATATCGAATGCAGCAATGCTTCCTGCTGTGTGTCGTATCTTAAACATCAGCGTATTCGCACCGCGCATAGCAAGATTCCCACAATAAGGACGCATGACTGTTAGATGTGCTGTGAATGCACCTTTGCCGTCAAGCGGGTTTAGTAGCGTTACACCACAACGATGCGTTCCATTCTCTTCTGCGAGTATAGCACTTGAGAAGTTAGCGTCAAGATGCAGATAAGAACTGAGTTTTTCTGCTGACTCCTTTCGTGTCTTAGTAGCCATATCACTTAGGTCAATGGTCATTGCACCACGCCCACCTTTCTTGATGCAGTAGCGGTCGAACTTAACACCGTCAATTGATGTGACAGCATCACCAAATGGTATCATCCAATCACGATGGTCGATGTGTTGGTATGTTTGCCCAAGACGCGGGTTAATTACTGCGCCGTAGTGTGCAATATCTGTTGGGTCTGCGTCAGCGTCACGCTCATTTGGATTCAGCAAGATTCGGTTAACCGGCTTACCGTTGTGTGTATAATGAGCAAGTGTTACCGCACCTGTTGTGGGGTCAGTTACCATCGCCACAGTAGGTAGGGCCAAAGCCGCGAAGTTCCAAGCCGCGAAGTCAGTATGACGCTTACCGCCAACCAATGCTCTACCGATGTCAGTATTCATTGACTGCATTACTTCGTTATCTTCATCAGCATATCTCTCCGCGCGAGCCTTCTTTGCTAAAGCAGCAGCACCAGCGTAGGTTGTCTTGGCTGCTTTCTTCTCATCAGCAGCAGTTTCAACGGGAGTGGAGTCACTATCTGCAACAGGCGCATCTTCCTGTAACTCGTCGCCCAATTCAACACTAAATCCTGCTGCGTTAGTAGTCGCGACAGGCACAGAATCATCGAAATCTTCCTGTAACTCGTCGTCATAATCTTCCTGTAACTCGTCACTCGCTGCTACTACCTCGGTGGGCATATCAATCTTAACAGCGTTCATAACTGTCTCGACATCTTCGCCTTCTAACCATAGGTCACTTATTGTATGTTCATCGTTAGTGTTAGGTTTACAAGTGTATGCTGCTGCTACGCGTATTGTGTGATTCAAGTATTCACAATCGCTCACTAACAGTATAATTTGGTCGCCTGTTACTTGTTTATGTTCAATAGCAGCGTTAGGAATCCATGCTTCGACTTCTTTATCTGTCGTAGCAAGATACCTAATCTGCATTTTATCTATTTCTGTTTTCAATACTGTTCCAAATAGAACAGCCCTATTATTTTCATCATTCATTTGTTTCACCTGTTTTGTTTGTTGTGTCCTGTGGACTAATATCTTCTTGTAATTCGTATTGAGTAGGGACATCTTCTTGTAATTCGTCGCTTACTTCAATGCCGCGCGTCTTATTCATGTTAGCCCCTGTCGTTAGGGGTATATTAACATTCGGTGGCGCGGGGCTTAGAGGGTGAAAGTTCTTTTCTTTGTAAAGACCAAGCAATACATACATCTCATCTTCGGGGTTTACTGATGGGTGAATGTGTTTCGCCTTCTTAGCCCTCCCATTGTTCGCAACCATATCGTGAAGTAATGTATCTTCTTCGCGCGGGATTGTGAGTGATGATGGTAGGTTGGATGGATGGCTCCATGAGTTAGCCCTCCCATTGTTCGCAACAAACTCTTCAATTGGTTTGGCAATATCAGCGTATGGCATTGGTTGGTATTGATTAGTATTGGTAGGGAACGGATGTTCTTTGAAAGTGTTACATCCGCGCGTCGAGCAACGAACTTTACCGTTGTCGTTATGGTAGTGTTCCCAATCGCTATTACAGCGAGGGCATGAATGCAATACGATACCCTGTAAGTGTGTCTTACTGAGCGTTAGATGTCGCCCTTGTCCTTTGTAGGATAGGTGCGACTTGCTTGGTATCAACATATCAATGGATGTGTTCCAGAAATGTATAGCGGATAAGTTATCACCCATCACTTGTTCCAAAGTAGGTATCATTCGCTCACCTCACGAATACTCTCTTCTGAATCTAATGCTTTTCGCATAGTGATTATCTCTTCGTAGTGCTTTTGGCATACTGCGAAGTTAGGCAGGGCCTTTTCCGTGTGGCATATGTCGCAATACATACTCATTCGCTCACCTTTAATGTAATGTTATCATCTAAATAAGCCAACAATTGTTGGATTAAATCATCCTTGTTTTTGAAAACTTTGATGTTAGGCTCATCACCTTCATGAGGCCCACATCCAGCGTAATCTGTTAATATGTATTTCATTCGCTCACCTCTTTTAGCGCAAGAGATACCATGTAATTCTTATCATCAGACTCGTCGATGATTACATCACACTTGTTCTCGACAAGAGCAAGCAACTCCTTACCTGTTAGGTTAGGTAGTAATATTGCTTGTTGATATACGCGCATTGCGATGTCTTGTGTTTCTTCACTCCACTCACTTGATGTCCATCTATTATTGATGTTAATCATGTTAGGGTGGATGAAACTTGCTTTGGGCCATGTGATTGTCTTAGGATTCATGCGCTCACCTCGCTTGTGTTTACGACTGTGACTTTACCGTGTTGTCCAGCACTTACGATTAGTTCGCCATCTCTTGAGCGACACCATCCATTATCAATACGAATAATGTCGCCGGTGTTTACCATGTTTACTTGGTCGCCCCATAGGACGATGCCGACTATGCCTGTTTCATCACGGCCACATGCTGCTGCGAGGGGGCCGGTATAATTCGGTGAGTTAACCACGCGTCGAGGGTATCGACGAAGTATGATTAGTTCAAGTCCGTTTACATTACTACCTGTTGTTAAATCTTTTATCATCATTTGTTCCACCTTTTCATAGCACGAATATGTTCGGGACTGTTACTGTATTCAAGACACGGTTCACACATAGGTGTTCCGTATTTATTAGTGGTAGTGGCTGCCTTCTTGCATATTGATTTGCGACCGAAGCAACACTCAACCTCGCCACCATCGAAATCATACTCGTCTTTGTTTGCATAAGTTTTCTCTATACCATATTTATCTACCATTATTCAATCACCTCGTCAATAATCTCACGGTAAATAGTATTCCAATCCGAGCGACCCAATACATCTTCGGCCATCTCCAATCGGTATTCTACCTCGGCCAATTCTTCACGCAACCGCTTAACTTCTGCCAAGAGAAGTGGTGCGTCTGCTAACAAGTTTAGTGTAGCCATATTGCTACCTACATCATCAGCATCAAAGATGATGTTGCCCTTTCTGTCGTATATGTTGTAGTCACTACCGACCCTACCTTTAGCAAGGTCATGTCCTTCGTATTTCTTTTCGTCAATCATTCAATCACCTCTTCTATGCGGTCACCGTTGTGGTCGAACATATACATTGCTTCAACGAAACGCTGTAATTGATTCCTGTGGATAATTGCTATTCGCGCGGCCTTACAAGCCTGTTGCCAATCATCATGCACTTGAGCGTATAACTTCTCTTCTAATGTGACATTCTCTCTTGGTTTCATCGGAACTAATACTTTATTCATTCTTCATCACCTAATAATTCGTCAAGGGAGTGACGGTCAATGTTTTGCATAGTTTCAATGTCCTTAGCCGTTAATCTTGACTTCGCAATCATCATTGTGATTTGAGCCTTGTTTGACTTAGGTGGTATATCAACACCCTCTCGGACTGCAATCTGTCGTAGTGATGCAACTTTGAATCCAGTCTTGCGAAGGCTCAATACTGATTGAGCGAGACGCGCATCGAATGAGTCTGTTAGATATTCTAACGCTGTCGCTATCGCTTCTTTATCAAGTCGTATAACTCTCTTCTCTTCGTTCAATGATAGGTGGTAGTTAATGTGTCGCACGCCCCATACTTTCTTGTTATAGGTCTGATTTACTGAGTCGTCTTGACCCTTAATCTGGCTGATATATGTCAGCGCATCTTCTTTGCTATCAAATACTTCATTGTTGTTATTTTTATCTTCAGTTATGTGTATTATTGTTTTCATGTTAATCATCTCTCATTATTTTAATGTCTTTGTTTGTTACTTCTGTGAGTATAGCACATAGGCATCCATCATCATCAATGGTGGACGCAACCAATTCGTATGCCTCTTCTTTCCAATCGTGACGCGTATCATTCATTCATCATCACTATTCCTTAATTCTAATCCTAATCTCTTCAATAGTATTAGTTTCAAAGCGATTAGTAGTTTGTCTTGTAATCTTTCATCGCCTTGATTCCATATGTGTTCAAGAGCATGAACATGCATCTGAAACTCTTCTGCCTTCTCGTCAGCATTCATGGTGGATATTGATATTCTATCTCGGTGCGCTTCATTCTCATGTATGATTGAGTGTTGTGCAAGTAAGTGCGCTACTTCTTCTTTGATTCCAATGTATTCTTGACCGCAAGTAACGCATGATTCTTGCACTACAATAGTAGCGACAAGTGTTCCGCGCGGATAGATTACTTCAACCTCTTTATCGACATCTTTCTCGTCATAGTGGTCTTTGCGAGCAGTAGTATCAACACTCATTGGGAAACACCTGTTGTAAGAGGGATTTTACACCCACATACTGACACTATGTCAGCACCATCAATCAATGTAGTCTCATGCTTCTCTATTTTGAATACCCAACAGCCACATAATGCGCTTATCGTTTGACCGCAACCCTCACGGAACGCTTTTTCGTTAAATGTAGGGTTCGCTACTGTAATCTGTTTAACAAGTCTGTCTATTTCATCACGCTGCTCTCTGAAAAATAGATGCGTTAGTGCCATCATTCATCACCTGCTGGTGGAAAAGTGACTATCGACGCAGCATCAAGAAATAATCCGTGTAGGTAAACTTTGGTGATGTTCCAATTAAAATCCTCAGCAACAATACCTGCCGCGAGGGAGTGAATAACACCCTGACCTTTGCCGCGAATAGCACCTTTGATTTTGTTTGCTGTGAGCAGATGCCTCATGATGTATGTTTCGTGCTTCATATCCTTCTCTTTTAGTGCAGAAGAACGGCTGGCATGGTATGATAGGCGGGGTTCTTGTCCGTGTGTCGCTATGGATAGGATGTGAATCGTAGTCATTCTTTCACCTCATTGTGTGGTATGCCTTTCACGATAGCGTTGGTTGCTGTGTTTCTGTATTCGCTCTTACCATTTATTACTTGAACAAGCACAAGCGTTGTTGTTTCGCCCGTAAATATATTCGTTCGCTCAATCTTGGTAGGCCATGTTATCTTTTTCTGTCCGGTGTGTATATTTGCTTTCATATTGTTTCATCTCCATTTGGGGGAATATCTTCTTGTAACTCGTATTGAATAGGAATATCTTCTTGTAGCGCATCATCTATTGTAGTGATAAGCGTGTTGTTAACCGATACCCAATCGTTGTGAACATAGTAGTAGTATGCGAATCTATTTTCTGGTATCTTACCCGTCTCTTTGATATTCGCTATCACTTTATCATCAGCAGCAACATCACAATTCACAATCCATATGTCTTTCTCTTCAATGAATGTTCCATCAGGGTTGCGCTCTCCACGAAGCGCACGACCGAGTGTCTGAATAGTAGGGCGAGGGGAATTAGGATGCGAGAGAAGTATGACTAATCCCATGTCGGGAACATTCAATCCTTCTTTCAATGCTTTACATGTAAGAAGCACACCGGAATCGCTACGAATCCAGCGAGCAAGTATCTCCTTACTTTCACTCTTGTAAGCGAAGAGTCTTTCTTTCTGCGTATCGTTTAACTCTTCCCAATCTTCAGGGCGTTCACCACTATGATAGATGAATGGTTCAACACCAATCTCTCTAAGCATTACCGCTATCTCCTCAATCATAGTGATAGATTCAACAAAGATTGCTGACTTCTTACCGTAGTTATTCTCAATGAATTGTATTGCGATACGCTTACGAATGTCTGCGTTGTTAAGCAAACGCTTGCGCTTGATGGTTAATTGTTTCCAATTGTTAACCATTGAAGAAAGCGCACCTGTTATTGCAGGGTTGCCGTAGTCATGATGGAATAGATTCACGCTACCATTAGGGTTTCGTGGCACAGGATAATCTGCTAACTGCTTACTAAGAGACGCAGCCATCTTACTGATGTTGAGAGTCATAGCGTCAAGCACCTCTAATTTGTTACCTGCGTAGTTATCTAACACGGACATAGGTTGGTATGTTTCGTGTGCTAATTCGTTCACCGAGAAGCGAGCGACATTGATTTTGAATTGAGGGATAACTGTCTTATCATCGAGAGCATCTTCGTAAGCGTAAGTGACATGAGGTTCGCCTTCGCTGTTGCGTCCCGTCAAGTCCATGATACAACGACCATCTGTTCTTTCGGGTGTTGCGCTAAGCCCCACGATGGATTGAATCATGTTAGACTCAGCCATCTTAGTAAGCGCAGCGTATGATTTCTTAGCAGCCATGTTGTGACACTCATCAAGGATGAAGAAAGTATCACCCTTCATTAGATTAGGATGTCTGATTAACTTCTTCAGCGAATCCCGTGTGACTACGACGATAGGAGAGTAACCATCGTAGCGATTGCCACCACCGCAATTACTTACATTTCCTATGTTCCAACCATTAAGTATGCTTGACCATTGACTGAGCAATCCAACAGACGGGACAACGACAACCACTCTTGCGTGTTTGCCCCTCATCAAGTGATGAACAGCCATCATTACAGCAAGGTATGTCTTACCACTACCTGTGATTGCTTTAATGGTCATGCGCTTAATGAGAATACCCTTCTCCCAATGTTCAGGATGCTTAGAATACCATTCTTCAAACGCTTGTGCTTGCCAATCGTGAGCCTTACTAAGCATTTGCATATCTTGTGTTCTATCTTCTTCGTGTAGTAATGCGCTACTCATTGTTTCACCTTCTCAATATCGACAGTAAATCCTGCTTGCTTTAAGCCATCAATCATTATGTCAATGATGTCGTCAAGCATGAATGCTTTAGTGGATTCATGCTTAACATCGTCATACATACCCATAGCGACAGCGTTAGGGTCAGCACCAAAGATAGATATGATTGCTTTAATTTGTTCGTTCATTCTTTCGTTTTTCTTATCGGGTTTCATATTCATAACCTCATATTGTTTCTTGTATTATCGTTTCTTTATTGAAACTATAACATAGTTATTGTCTAAAGACACTACCAATAATACAGGAATAGTAATCACAACAGGCACGATGGGTAAGAATTGCACCTACCTCTTTCCCTTTGCGTCCAGAATGAGTATGCACCTCGTCTTTCTATCTTCGCAGGGTTGTTCTAAATGTCGCCATCGGTCAAAGACTTAGCGAATCATCGTCTGTTGTGTGTTAAATCATGCGCTTCATCGAAGCCACATGAATGAGTGAATGCTGTGTGTATGTAATGACTACGATACACGCAGCGGTGAATGTGAATGGTTGTCTGAACAACCGTGAATGCTATGCCGTGTTGGTTAAGAATCGTGCATCTTCACGACAAAGACACCAACCATATGGTCGGCAAGTCTAAGCAATGCCAAACGAAGTGCGGCATAAAAAAAGGGCTTAGTGATGCCGGCCCGCTAAGGGTAGCACCACTAAGCGTGTCCGTTAAGGGTGGACTAACCCATGCATTTTGAACCGTTAAGGTCGCTGCATTAAGCGTGTTGATGAATGTTAATAATCAGTTAAGCAGTAATCAAAAGTCAAAGAGTTCACTTGCTGTGTTAGCAGATGTTGACTTGACCCCTTGTGGTTTTGGTGCTGCGTCTGTTAAGATGTTAGACTGATTGGCTTCTTGCTCATATTTGCAATGCTTTGTAAGCAGGGCCAATTTAACATCGTTTTTAATTGCGTGTTTCATTTGGTCAAGTGTCATGCTTGGGTTATCAGAAGATAACTTAGCGACTATTGAAGCCATGTCGTTAAGGCAATCAAACCAATCGTTAGTATTGTTCTTGGCGATGTTCTTCAAGCCGCATCCTCTAAACAAGTCCTCACTAATCAATTGATAGAATCTCTCAAAGTGTGGCTTACCGTTATGTCCTGTTCCAATCATGTTAACCATTAAGGAAGGTTCTGTAATCTTTCCTTTCTGTGCATGTTTGTCGCTTAGTATTTGCTTAGCATTTCTCTCCTTACCGTTAACGGTGTAAGCAGTTTCATTTTGTAGGTCTGATATTTCGATGCCTGCATTCTTCATTAGCAATTCTTCAAAGATGGCTGTTATTACTGCGCCGTTGAACTCCTTGAACTTAGGTATTTGCTCAATTTGAACCTTAATATCATCACTAACGATAATCAATGCGCTTGCTGCTTGTGTTGATGTGGTCGGTGGTGCGTCTTCTTGAAGTTCGTCTTGTGTTTCCACTTCATTAGTAGTAGTGGATGATTCAATGTCCTGCAATTGCTGGTCGATGTGGTTAGCGATAGCGTATAGTGAAGGAGCCAGTTTGCCGTGTTCGTTAACTGTCATGAAATGTTCCTTCATGAAAGCATTGCACGCTTCCTTAACTCTTGCTGGTGATGGCTGTGCTGTGCCGCCGCCGATGTTATCAATTCTCTCACCTATTACAGCACTACCAAGCCAACGAGGTGACTTACTGTTCATGCTGATGGTTCCACCTGTATAGTTACCAAGTTTGTTTGGCATTAAGGTATCGCTTATTTCTGGTATTGTTTTTCCTGCGGCAATTGCATAGAATGCTCTTGCTATTTTTGTTGTTTCATCTGTTGTTATTATATTGTTACCCATTTAGATTAACTCCCTGCTGGTTAAGCAATCTCATCATAACGGTTAGTGCGGGGTTCATAAGCAAGTCGGGCAGGTCGGTTGCTAAAGCATCGCAATTTAGCGTGAAACGCATCGCTAAATGTAACGCTACCGACCATATGGTTGGCGAATCGCGTGAGCGTTTGAATGACGAGATGAGCCAACACGCGCGAACGCGTGCTTAAACGCGTGCCTAAACGCTATACTGAGACGCTGTTGATACGCGTATCACCGAAGCCCTACGCGATACCCTTAACGGATATTGCCCACGCGCTACGCGTTAGCCGGAGTCGCGCACGCGAACGCGTAATTTTGCCCTGCTTAACACCATGCGAAATAAAGAAAAAAATATACCAAATGAAAAAAAACTACGACGCGTCTTCTTGAAATATTTTTGCCCCGGAATAGCCTCAACCGCTATCTTCAAGGGGGTTCACTACTTCGGCTATGTAATGCTGTTATCCAAGATGCTCGATGAGTTCCGCGAGATGGGATTGATTATGAAAGCAAAAGAGCAAGAAGGAGAGGACTCTGAGAAGCGCAAGCGTATAGACAAAAACGACAAAAAATCAGGCAGAGAATTGACGCGCCTATTGGGTGCAGAATACAGCCGTCGTATATACTCAGAGAGGATGAGTCCCGCAGACGCTCTTGAGGATATGGTCATGTTATTGAATGACCAATTCCAAGAAATAACTAATCACACAGACAAGCCGGACTACAAGGGTATAACATTCGATGAATATCCTATCATTACCCCCGCGCAGAGTGAATGGTTGATTGATAAATATAATGAGACTAAGGACCGAATGATTGGTCCTGACGGGAAAAGCGAGTTCGGTTGGACGGAGGAAGATTTAGTCGATACAGTTGATTCTAATTCACACGCGTATTGGTTAGGCTTACTACCTTCTTCTATTACCCCGCGGCCAGCAACCTCAGTCAACCAATTGATGTATCAAAATCATCCTTTGGGGTCAACTTGGCATAACATACTGGAAGATTCGATGAAGCGCGGTGACTTCAAATTAGATACTGAGGCTTTAAGTCAACATAGAGAGAATATTTGGGACGCGAAACTTGCTGAGAGGAGAGGACTTGATGAAGCGTCAAGTGCCTTCCCGCCTCAATTAGAAAGAAATATTCCTGATAAGGGAAGTGAGTCAAAACCATTTAGTCAAGAAGAAATGGAAGCGCAAAGCGAGGCAGCGAAGAGTGGCTATGAACATTTATATTCTAAAGTAAATATGGAGCCGGGTAACAAAGGCTTACCTGACGATGAAGTAGCATCTTCGTCATTAAAACCCATTGGTAAGTATAGTGACTTATCAAACAATCTCAGCCAGCGCATGACTGAGAAAGCGGAAAAGCATCAAAGTGACAAATATGACGAAGAACATATGTTTGCTGCCACGGATGCGCGAAATGAAATGGTTACGCGCCATACTCAAACCCTGAAGAAGTTAGAATCCAAATACAACAGAGGTAAGAAGGGACCCACTACAAGACGCGCGGAATTAAAAGAAGAAATCGAGAACTTCAAACTTGAGGCGGCTGGTGAAAATAAACAATTCGAGGACCAACAGAAGGGACTTCGTGATAGACTGAGATGGGAGAGTCTGAATGAACAATTTCATAGTATGCGAGATGGGTTAAACCATCACGCTATCTCTGCTTTAGGGACTAAAAATATAGGAATGAAGGGGGGTAAAAAAGGTCGTGCGCCTCACATTGTTACACCAACATTGAAGCAAATTGCGACTTTGTTAAACCTCCATTGTGACTCTGTAAACGCGCCTGATGTGATGAGTGAACCATTGCTCAGTTTCATCGACGAAACTCCGCGTGATGCTCAATCAACATCTTATTTACGCCAGTTGACAGATGATGCTATGGACCGACAAGGCAGATTACATCCTGCTCTCAGCAACGCTATAAGAGCAAACGGTGCGTTGGTTAGTAGATTCCCCGATGTGGGGCATCTTGGTCATAAGAACGAAGCGGGAAGTATGAGTAGACAAGTGAACGCTGCTGATAAGGTGGAATACGCAAACACCGTAGAAAGCGATGATTCTTCTGACGATATTGATGTTACTGAAGCAAGTGGGGCAGAATCCTCCGAAGGGCCTGCATCACGCGATGGGGAACACAATACTGACGCGAAAGGATTATTGGGTTCAGACATGGGATTAGCACCTGATACTTCCACAGCAGCAGGAGAAAAGCAAACGCGCGCAATGGTGCAGCATATCAGAAGCGGAGACGAAACTGCAAAAACTCCTAAAAAGATTGCACGCAATTGGCATCTTTACAGAGATGAGATACTACAAAAAGTCCATCGTGGAGAGATAACTAAACGCGAAGCAAAACAGATATTAACTGACAAATATTATAATTCAGATGATTTCGACGAAGCGCATAACGCGTTCTTAGGCATGGGAGATATGGACGAAATAGAGGAACCTTCAGATATAAATCATCCCTTGCATGGAAGAACACCTGAAGAGAGGAAAAAATATGCTCAAGAAATAATGAGTGTGGTATTTGGAGTGCGGGGGTTATTAGAAAGGTCGAGTATGAGATTCCACGATAAGGATAGCGAGTCGTCATGGCATCGCGATGAGAGTAATAGACCTGCTTCTGCTGGTGATTTGAAAAAGTTATTTCATCCACCAACTGCTGATGATTTTGGTGATTCCCGCGTTGATGAAAACGAAGCAGATAATGCAGAAGCAGAACATCGCGCGAAAGATTTTGATGCTAATAGTGAATTAGCACACAAGGTTAATAATTTGGGTTTGGATTGGAACGAAGTTACAAAACAAACATTGAAAATGATTGAAAAACATGCAAGGAGAAAGCAAGCCGGTTCCCAAGAACCTCTCGCGCTTAGTGCTGCTTTTAGAGAAACGATGGCAGAAATAACATTGAGTGCAACGAACAGAGTTGCAACACGCGAGTTGGATGAAGATAAATTACACGCTTTGACTCAGCAAATGAAAGCATTAGAACAAGAAGCGAGAGAAGATAAACAAACTCGTTTAATAACTGGTGAGACTACTGACGAAATGAAACAAAGGCGAGAGCAACTAAAGGAATTAAAAGTTGAATTGAATCAACAAAGGAGGATTGGTGGTAAACCTATGATGTGGTTCGCGAATCAAGTTGTTAATGCAATTCAAGAGCAGGCTTTAGAAAAAGAGAAGGATGATAATTGGCTCAATAAGACGCGGGAACAGACACATAACATGGTTAAAGGCGACATGGAGAAGAAGAAAGATTGCGATGGTTGTGTTGGTAGTAAGAATCATTTCATGAATGAAGATAAACAAAGTTCATACAATAATGTTCACGAATATATCAAGTCGAAAAGGGGACGAAGCCCTTATACTCACATGCGAGTTCCTGTGCCTGACATCAGATTCCTCCCTAAAGATAGCGATACGAAAGTGTCATTACGCACAGTTGCTAATGCTGTTGGTTTAGGTGACGATTGGGATGCGTCGATTAAACATCGTCACGAAGAGACTATCAAATCCATGTTGATGGAAAAATTAATAGAAAAACCTCACGCGTGTGCTGAATTAACTAAAAAATATAATTTAGGCTCAAGACACGAAAACAGATTACCTGTGGGTGCTGCGGCCCTGAGTTCGGCAGATTTAGCATTAGCCTCCGTCATGTTCCCTGATGATTATCGCAAACATCAAGCCAATGAGCAATCAAATGACATTCGTAATCAGCAAAGAAAGTCTATAACAGGAGCAATGAATCTATTTGGAGAATTACAAAAGAGTGGATTTAAGTCGCGCGTCAATTACAAAACAGGCGAAGCGTTGAACTTTTCAAGTGAGCGCAAGTTAATGGAAGACATATGGAATCATTCAGGAGGAAGAGCATTATCAGATGCTGAAATAATACACAATGACGCTAAAGATGTTGTCAGCATTGCGAAGAATAAGTTTTCGTCTTTCTTCAACGATAAAAAGAACGGGCGAATATGGGCGCAATATTCAGCCATCAGACGCGAGTTAAATGACCTGAGTATGGATGAAGAAAATATGTCGCCGCAAATGTTGAGACAATTACAAAAACATATTGAGCATACCAATTGGGATAATAGACACAATGATACCGAAGACATCACGATGGATGATGCGAAGGTAAAACTGAGAGGTCTTTACGAAGAACACATAAAGAGAATATCAAAGAAGTTAAAAATACCGAATGACCTTAATGATTGGCGGTTTGGTGGCGATACAATACTTCAACCCAAAGGGGCGCAGAAAGGTAAAGTTATAGATATAAAATCAAGCAAAAAGGGTAACAGTATTGGTAATATAATGAACCAGAAAGATAAAGACGGTGGACCAGAAGTATTGAATGGTATTTTCAATACCATTCAAGGTTATCAATCCATAGCCGATGAGCAGATGAAAGAAGTTGAAAAACTATCATCAAACTTAATATCGGTTGATTCATCAGCACTTGGTGCAATGATGAAGATGATGCCGAGTATAGTTCGTTACGCGAATGAAGAACCTGAGAGCGATGGAGTTGAAGATGAAAATAATCGTGCGCAAGATTTTATCGACTACATGATGAAGAGACATTATACAGAAAATGATGGATTGCCAAAAAGAACAGTATTACACGCGGGACAAATAGACGCAAATCGTATAGTGAATAGAGGCAGTAAGGCATTTGAGCCTGTTACATATGAAGGCACGCCGGTAGTAAATGAAGTGCCTATGGGTGATGAATCCTTATGGCAACTATATCCCGGCGGTCCGTCAATGAGACACGGTGGTGATAATAACTTAGGTTCTATTTTCAATCATATAAGTGGATTATTCTCGCGACCTTCTATTGATGATTTAACTGACGCTCCTAATATAATAAAAAGATTAGAAGAATATGGTTTCAATCACGAACATGAGGGGGACGACGAATCACTCACTACATCGTTACAGGCAGCAGCAGCAAAGTTTGCTGACCTGTTCCCTGATGCTGAATCTTCCCGCGCTGAACAAAATGAGGACGATGATGGGTTGGTTAGTGAAACAGAACGCCGTCGGCGTAATCATAGCGACATGACTGTTAATGAAGATAGGCGTGATGATGAAAACAAATTGGGAACAAGCACTCTTTGTGGATATTGTCGCGGGCATGGCTCAGTAAGTAAAGACAGACTTGCGAATTATTATGCTGCGCATAATAAAGATTTGAGACTGATGAATGCTACTGACCCTGAGATGAAGCAATATATTTCTCAAATGTCACGCCCTGCTTCCACACCTTCATTTGACCACCATCGAGAAGAACATGGCGAGGATGCTTTCGAGGACCATGAGCATTGGTCTTACGCGTGTCCTGATTGTGAACACAATGATAAAACAGTTCGCGGGGGTAAAGTTTCCGACGGATTATGTAATCATTGTTTAGGACGCGGAGAAATTGACCCCGACGATAAACCACGAATGCGCGTGTTGTTAAATGAAACATTAAAACACGCTCATCGCTTTGGTGACCACGCAGACATTGAATCTTTACTCAATGCTGGTGAAATACATGGCAGTAAGTCATTCGTGAGTGCAGTCAAGAGATTAATAAAAGGTAACGACCCTAAGTATATTAAAACAGAGCGTCCGACTAAAGGTGACGAAGATATTGGTGAAACATATGACCATTTAACTAAAATGTTTGATAATTTCGACATGAAACAAATGTTGCCTGAGAGTATGTTCTTTGAGGCTGTTCAACAAGGCGAATACCCTAATGTGTTATCTCCTAAAGAATATAAAAACGCACTTAACGCAGCAAAGCATAGAAAACGAGAGATGGGTCAAAGGAAGTCTATTAAAACCGAATGGGAGAAACCTTCTGATGAATTACAAGATGATATAGACCCTACACAAGACGCAATGAGTAAATTGCCTAAGCAAAGTGTTCAAAAGGTTGTTGATGGGACTCATATGAAAGGAATGAATCATTATTTGCAACACATGATGAGTCAATTGGATAAATATGGTGCTGATGATGAGAAGAAAGCAAAAGGACAAGAACTTGTCGATATTATAACTCAGTATGCGAAGCGCGACAGCGACGCTATTTCATTTTCATTAGGTGACACATCAGAACATGGTGAAGAGACAGTAGAGCATGGATTAGGGTCTATAACCCCTAATGCGGCTTGGCATCAATTACAAAATCTAATCAATAATCAATTCAAACAACAAATCTCAATCACAAAGCAAGACCCTCGCGGAATGGAGATTTCACAATTAACAAGTGATGATGATGAGCCTGCGAAGGATATATTTGGTAAGAATCATGACTTCGCTCACCAACAATTAATATATCATAAAGGGCGCATGATGTCACGACATGAAATTGCTCATTATGACGACCTTGAAGGTATGGCAAAGCATCAAGTAACTAACCCTCATGAAGTCGAGGAATGGTTCGCGCGCAATAGTAATCCCAAAGCAGTAAACTCAAGAAGAAATAAATGGAAGAAAGACATCAGAGGTAGGATGAACCTGACTATCGAAGAACGATTGAAGGGTGATGGTTATTATCTTGAATCGGGTGAGGAAGAAGACGAAAAGGGTATTTACGCGGCTCGTCAAGAACCTATACCAACGCAAGATGATAAATCTGATATAATGGGCGCGTTCATGAGACGAGGAGGAAAGGCTCAAAAGGTTCATGAGAAGACTATCAAGAGAGCAACTCAATTCACAAAGCGTATTGAAAAAATGAAACAAGAGAATATTAGTCCTATTGTTAGAAATAAAAACATCATACCACCCAACACAGAATTATTGAAACTTGTTAATGAATTAGGTATTACTAATGTTTCAGATGGTGGTGAAGAAGCCGAAGGTAATGAGTTGCATCCATCATTAATTGATTTCAAAGACGACGCGTTTGAATGGTTACGCCCAAGACCGCCTAATCCTGAAGACCCTGATGGGTATAGAGAAGCCTCAAAGAATGAAGTGCCAATGCATCTCAAATTAGAAAGTGAAATTGAGCATCATTTAGAGAAAGAGTTTGAACAATATCTTCAGGCTAAAGCATTGAAGCATTTTATCAATGAAGTGAATCCAGACGCGGGACCAAATGCATATTCTTATCCGATGGAAGATGATTCAATGCAGTTCTTAACTGAAGACATGGTTAAACAAATGAATCAACCTGCTGAACTCGGTGGTAATCCTAAAGAGATAAGTAAGATTAATAATAGCGTAAAAGAACTAATTAAAAAGTCTAAGCGCAATAATACTTACCATATCGGAAAGGAGAGTTTAACGCGTTCCGATTATATGAATGAGAGGAAGGATGATGTTATTGAGCATCCTGATGGACCACAATCAGTTGAATGGGGAGATTTCGCGGACAACCCTTGGGATGGTATTAACAAAATAGTTGATAGATACTATGAAAATTATGATAAACATCCGGGTATTGAACGCGATAATGAATTAATTGACTTCGCGCATAAGATGTATTGGGCGGATAAAGCACCTAACATGTCAATAGATGCCTTGTGTGCGCGTCATGGTGTTGAAAATGAGAAAGATTGGAAAGAGAAATTACAAGACCCTGATTTCGCAAAAGAAGCGGATTTAGTGATTAACTTGAATCAATTGCAACACCCTTCGTGGAAAATGAGTCCACCAGTCTTGAGCAAGCATATAGATACCTTGTCTCATATTCAAGGGTTGAAAGATAGCACTTGGCAACCCAAACCGTTGCAGCCGTGGGGACCGGGACCGCCACCGCAAGAGAAGAAAACCTTCCCCGGTGATGGCACTTCCACCCCATACCCCGTCAACACCAAACCACCAATGTTAGAGTTGCAAGGGATAAAACCCCAAATTACACAGCAGCAGCAGCAAATGATTGATAATCCACCTGCACCTCTTGTCTCGCAACAAGAGCAACAAGAGCAAAACAATTCTTGATTTATTGGTCTTGTCTTGAGAATATACTTATTGTTATTGTTTCAATAAAGAAACGAGAAAACAAGAACAAGGTGAATCAATTACCTTTATTTGATGGATGCTTCACCCCCATCTGAGGGAACACTATGCAACCGGCGGGTAATCCACACAACACAGACGAATTACGAATACTCGGACTCATCTCTTTCGTGTCAATTTTAGTTGGGTGCGCTATTGGTGTATTTGATGCAGAATTATGGCTCGTTGATGAGCAAGTGCGAACCAACGCGTTAACTTACACTATGGGTGCGTTCACATTGCAAGGGATGGGATATTTCCTTTGGAAAATGCTTGCTCAAGATTCAATGGACCAAAAAGCAAGCCTCGCTAACATGCAGAAAAGCATGTCGCGTCAAATGCAAAAGCAGCAGATGGGTTTCGCACAAAAGCAGATGGAAATTGAGATGAAAAAGCAAGAAATGGTGTTTTCGCATCAACTTACTCAACTTGAGACAGACCCCGAAGTGGTTCAATACTTAGCATTACAGCAAGAGATGCAACAAGCGGCAGAAGAAGCCGCAGGAATCCCTTCGCATACTTCTAATGAGAATAAGCCAATGCCTCTCGGTGCTACTAAAGCAAGGAAGTCAGATGGCACTTTTGCTGCTAAGAAGAAAGGTAAGAAGGAGTGACCTTCTATGGGTTGGTTGTTCAAAACACCAAGCGATGATGCAACAGAAGCAACATTACGAGCCTTACATACTCAAAACACTCTTGATAATTATTATGAACGCGGGAAGGGACTCTTATTAGCAATTATATTTTCAATATTAACAGGATTGGTTGTTTCGTGGTTTGAATACGGAACAGATTACAGCGTTTGGGAAAACACCGTCGAATGGGCCAAAGATAAGGTTGTAGGTTGGGTTTCTTGATATGGTAGCATTAGCAGGTAGCGCACTTATGGGTGCAGTAGTTTATGGAAAAGAACTGTATAACTTCTTGAAACCGCGCAGAATTGGTGTATATGGACCTACTTTAGTTGGTAAAACAACACTTGACCGTTTTATGCAGACACCGGGAGAAATGGAAGAGGTTGATGAGCGCACCATGCACGCTAAACGATTGTTACATGGTGGGCATGTGCTTCCGCGCGCTACAAGAAAGCGTATCAGGTGGCAAGGTGAGAAAAGAATAGTCCATTCATCAGATATTGGCGGCCAACAGCGTTTCTGGAACTTGTGGGTTGACGATATGGTTGATAGACAAGTTGAAATTGTTATTTTTATGACTGATACTCGCGCATTAGTAGGTAATGGTTCTCAAGTCATTGATGTTGTTGGAGGATTAGAGTTTCTTGTTGACGCGTTGATAGAGAAGCGATGGAATTACCGAAGACTGAAAACAAGATTAAAAGGTAAGCGATACGCGCCTAAGCAAATATGGATTGTTGCCAATAAAGCAGATGAGTGGTGGGATGAAAAAGCAAACATATTGTGGCAATCTAATAGATTGCGTGAACATAAAGTATTCGATGTTCATAGGCCAGCCATGCGCAGACTTCAGAAAGCAGGGATTCCTTGCCGCGTCTCCATGATGGCTACGAATATAGGCTGGAATGTCGAAAAAACAATGTTAGAAATGTTAAATTGGTGAAAAAAATGCTCGGAACACAGAATCAAAACGATTTATTAAGACTTGCCGCACAAACGAATATGCCTTTGGCTCAATTACAACAGCAAGCGGCAGTTCAGGGCGCAATGCAACAGCAAGCGGGCGTTATAGAAGTGCCTCAAGTTAATTTTTACCCTTCAAGACACTCTAATCCTGTCAAAGCGCGCCGTCAAGACATCAAACAAGCGTATAGATTACTAAAACCAACAAAAAGACCTCTCTTATCTCCGCGAAGATGGTGGTTTGGTGGTAAATATCGCTATAATACTAACACAATGCGATGTTGTATTGACGGATGTGATGCTGAGAATCTTATTCGGTTAGCAGGTAACATTTATGACCAAATAAGTGATGATGAAGACGGAAAATCGCTATGGGATTTGTATTTCCATAACCCTGTAACGAATGAACCTCAAGCCTTTATCGCAAAAGAGAATGTAACGAGTGGTCGTAACATGCGTGGCACTTACTGCCCTGAACATTTGCACCTCTTCCATATGTTAACGAAGTGGGAACGCGAAGAAGAAGTCGAACAGGAGTCAAAAGGAGGCACACTCAAAGCAAAATTGAAGAAAGGTGTATCAGTAGTGGCTATTCCCATCTCGACAATCAGAAAAAAAGACAATACCCCTCCACAACTTGCACCCTATCAACCATTTTTCAACATGTTAGAGCGCGATAACATACCAATTATGCATTTAGCGAACGCGGCTACGGGTAGTAATGATATGACAATTATAGTGTTCGATATGCGTCAATTTCAAGGCGGACAGAACAACAGATTGCTATACGAAGCCCTTGCTATGAATCAAATGCAACAACAAATGCAGAACGGAATAGAACCCGCGCCACTTCCGCAACAATCAAATGAGGGTAGCATGTGAGGTGGTATTATGGGATGGTTTAGCAGTAATGAAGCCCAACCTCAGTCGGGCGCAATGAATCTCGGTTTAGGTAATAACCAACAGCAAGTTCCTATGCAGAACGGGATGTATCAACAACAGGCCGGTATGCCGCAACAAGGCGGATGGGGTCAGCAGCAACAGCAGAACCCGTGGGGTCAGCAGCAATATCAACCCCCACCGAGCGAAATGGAGATTATTTCCGCGCTTATTTCAACAAATCCTTCAATAGACCGTTGGTTATCAACCGATAATAATCTTCAAACCATTGTTCAGTTGCTAAGCAGTATTGTAGCGGTATCTGTCAATCAAATACTCGCTAACTGCACCATCAAAGAAGATGGAGACTCTATGAAGTTTGATTTTAGCGCGGTTCAAGGAATGCCAACTCCTGATAGCGTAGCGATGAATATGAGTCAGTTACAAAACTCAGCATCAAATGTCGTTCAGCAGCAGTCTATGCAGATTCAACAAATGGTTTCTATGGCTAACCAAGGTAACATGCAAGGAATGTTAGACTCGGCTATGGCTGACCCCGGCATGATGCAAAGCGTTGGTGGCGGTCTTGGGTCGTTAGTTCGTTCTATGGCAACAGGAGGCCGTTAAGATGCAAGGAGATTGGACAGGCGGTTTGATTACCGCAATGAGTGATTTTAGCCATATGCGTAAGTCTGTAATTGTTGATATGATTATGGTTCAACTCATCAGTCTAACACTTGGCTGTTTTATGGTTATCGCGTTTAATAGTGGCTCGATGGATTCAACAACTCTGTCGTATTTACTCGTCACTTTGTTTGCCCTTTTCAGTTTCACCGGAATGGTCTATCGTAAGTTTGCTCACGGGGATTAACCATTTCCCAACAGGGCATTGACTCGATGTTAAAGTGGATTTGAACTTCATAAAGCATCCACACAGGGTGCATCTTGGTGCGCTAAAGTGTTCACAAGAATGACATAT
>Ga0114997_10000720_pt1 | contig 27568 bp, 26 predicted proteins | sample ArcticOcean_MG_C_2_FD_87045 | JGI IMG/M metagenome (GOLD analysis project Ga0114997, IMG submission 87045) | Marine microbial communities from western Arctic Ocean - ArcticOcean_MG_CB4_136 | ecosystem: Environmental > Aquatic > Marine > Oceanic | place: Arctic Ocean: Canada Basin | collected... | reverse complement strand
TATAAAAAAAAAAAAATAAAAAAAGAAAATTTAAAAATAGCTAATAAAAATTTAAAAAAATCAAAAACTATTTGGGTTAGAATTGATGAAATTAAAAAAAAAAAGAAAAAAATATTATTTGAAGGAGCACAAGGAATATTATTAGATGTTGATCATGGAACTTATCCATTTGTAACATCATCAAACACTGTTGCCGCAAGTGCAGCTACTGGAACTGGTTGTGGTCCAAACTCTATACATTATGTTTTAGGTATTACAAAAGCTTATACAACGAGAGTTGGAGAAGGTCCTTTCCCATCAGAATTAACAGGTAAAATCGGAGAGTTGCTAGGATCAAGAGGAAAAGAATTTGGAACAGTAACCAGCAGAAAAAGAAGATGTGGCTGGTTTGATGGTGTGCTTGTGAGACAAACTATTAAAATTTCAGGAATAGACGGAATAGCATTAACTAAATTAGACGTTTTGGATGAATTGGATGAAGTTAAAATGTGTGTTCAGTATGAGTTAAATGATAAAAAAATAGACTATCTCCCTGCTGGTGCTGAAGATCAATTAATGGTTAAACCTATATACAAAACATTTCCAGGGTGGAAAACAAATACTAATGGAATTAAAAAAATTGATGAATTACCGGAGAATGCAAAAAAATATATATATGCAGTTGAAGATTTTATTGGAGCAAAAATTTCAAGCATCTCTACTAGCCCAGAACGAGAAGATACAATTCTTTTAGAAAATCCTTTTGATATTTAAACTATGATTCTATTAACTAGTTTACAGAAAGTAAGTTTTTTGATTTTGCTGAGTTAAGCATATGTTTTTGTAGTTTTTCGAAAGCTTTATTTTCTATCTGTCTAATTCTTTCTCTACTAATTTTATATTTTTTACTTAAAACCTTAAGTGTAATAGGCGTATCATTTAATCTTCTTGCATAAAGAATTTCTTTCTCTCTTTCGTTGAGGATTTTTATTGAGTCTGTTAATAAATCTTTTCTATTTTCCATTTCTTCTTTTTGAGCAAACCTTAACTCGTGATCTAATTCTTTATCTTTAAGCCAGTCTTGCCACTCGTCTCCGTCTTCACCAACGGAAGTATTTAAGGAAAATTCTTTACCTGATAAACGTCTATTCATTGAGATCACTTCATCTTTTCTGACATTAAGTTGATCTGCAATTTGAGTTACATGTTTGTCTTCTAAATCACCCTCCGATTTTGGAGCTATTTGATTCTTAATTTTTTTAAGATTAAAAAATAATTTTTTTTGCGCTGTGGTTGTTCCAATTTTAACCATACTCCAAGACCTTAATATATATTCTTGTATAGAGGCTTTGATCCACCACATTGCATAAGTTGCCAATCTAAAACCTTTCTCTGGTTCAAATTTTTTTACCGCATGCATTAAACCTATGTTTCCTTCAGAAATCATTTCATTTATAGGCATGCCATAACCTTTGTACCCCATGGCAATTTTTGCAACTAATCTCAGATGGCTTGTAACAAGTTTTTCTGCTGCCTTAATATTACCAGTCGTTCTCCAATTTTTAGCCAACATATATTCTTCTTCAGCTGCCAGCATGGGAAACTTTTTAATTTGAGCTAGATAAATAGCCAAACCGCCTTCACTTGAAAGCGTGGGAAGATTAGTTTTTGTCATAGTGCTCATTATTGTTATTTATGTAATAAATTTTTTAAATATTGCAATAATTTATTTGTTAGTATTTCTTAATATTTTTAATATTTTTTCAAGATCTTGTGGCAGAATTGAGGAAAATTCTATTTCTTTACCAGTTTTAGGGTGAATAAAGCCTAAAGTTTTAGCATGAAGAAATTGTCTATCTAATTTAGAAATTAAGTCATTTAACTCTAGATCAATATTCTTTATTTTTTTAAATTTTTTTTTGTATTTTTTATCACCCAATATATTATTACCCTTGAAAGCCATATGGACTCTTATTTGATGAGTCCTTCCTGTCTCTAGTCTACACTCTACTAAACTTAAGGTAGGAGTTTTGTCATTTTTAAAAACTTCTAAAGTTTTATAATTAGTTATGGCTCTTTTGCCTTTTGAATGGTTGACTTCCATTAGTTGTCTATTTTTTGAACTTCTAGTAATAAAAGTAGAAATTTGTCCAACAGAAGGTCTAAGTTCACCCCAGATCAACAATAGATAAACTCTAATTATTGAATGTTTGTTAAATTGAATAGATAGATTTTCATGTGTTTCATTGTTTTTTGCAATTACTACTAAGCCAGAAGTATCTTTGTCTATTCTGTGAACAATACCAGGTCTAAGCTCATCACCAATAGTTGAAAGATTACCTCCACAATAATTCATCAAAGCATTCACAATAGTATTGTCATGATTTCCAGCGCCAGGATGCATAATAATTCCAGCTGGTTTATTTATTATCAATAGGTCTTTGTCTTCATGTACTATATTTAATTTAAAATCATAAGGTTTTAAAGAAGCTTTTTTTGCTTTGGGTATCTCGAGAATAATCTTATCTCCAAAAATGACTTTTTTAGAGGGATCTTTTGTTATCTTATTATTTAATTTTAATTTTTCTTTTAAAATTAAATTTTTTATTCTAGTCCTGCTAATTAAACTTTCTCTTTTGTTGATAAAAACATCAATTCTTAGATTGTTTTCTTCTGACTGAACTATTAAATTAATGCTTTTTTCCATAAATTATAATAACAATACTATACTATGCGCTTGTAGCTCAACTGGATAGAGCGCTCGACTTCGGATCGAGAGGTTCTGGGTTCAACTCCTAGCAGGCGCACCATTTATTCCCCAATGTTTATTAAAGATCCCCTTTTTCTAGCCTGTCCAAAAGAATAATAAAATACTGAAATGCCTATAATCAAATAAGCTGCATTTAAATAAAAAGCTTGGATTATGTTTTCATAGTTAATAGTTTGATCAATCAGAATGTTTCTAGCTTCTTCAAAGATATAAACTAAAGGAAGAGCAAGAGCTATCGTTTGAAAAATCTCAGGTAAAGTTTCTAAGGGATAATAAATACAACCAAAAGGAGCTAGTAAAAATAATGTTGACCAAGAAATATTTTCAAAAGAGGGTCCAAACCTTAGTAATCCTGCAGAAACTAATAATCCTAATGTAATCCCAAAAATATATAAGTTTAAAAAAAGAAAGAATAAAGGTATTCCAAGATCTAATAAGGATATTCCAAAGATAGGGGATGTTAACAGTATTGCTGGCACAAGACCAATTAAAGCTCTGATTAAGGCCGTAACCACCAGTGATGTTATTATTTCACTTATTCTCATAGGAGCTATAAATAAATTAGTAAAGTTTCTACTCCAAATTTCTTCTAAAAATAAGATATTAAAACCAATACTTGTTCTAAATAAAAAATCATAAAGAATAGCACAGGTAAGAATTACGCCGACTGCGCCATTATAATAAGAGCTATGAGTGGCAAAAAAATTTGAAATAAAACCCCATAAAGTAATCTGTATTGTGGGCCAGTATATTAAATCTAAAACTCTTGGAAAAGACTGTGTAATTAAAAAGAAGTGTCTTAAAAAAAGTCCATAAATTCTATTAAAGCTCATTTTTACTCCTCGCTAGTTTTAGAAAAACCTCTTCTAAATTTTGTCTGCCATGCTTATTTACTAGTTCATCAGGAGTTCCATTGTCAATAATTACACCTTCTTTCATCATTAGTATTGAATCACATAATCTTTTAACCTCACTCATATTGTGTGAAGCAAGAAGAACAGATATTTTTTTTTCTTTTTTATAATTTTCTAAAAATGTTCTTATAAAATCTCCAGTTTCAGGATCTAAAGATGCTGTTGGTTCATCTAACAGAAGAACAGTGGGATCGTTAATTAAAGCTTTAGCTAAACTTACCCTATTTTTTTGTCCAGAAGAGAGTTCTCCTGTAATTTTATTTAAAAAATCTTCTAATCTTAATTTATTAGCAAGATATTCAATTCTATTTTTCAAATTTTTTACACTATACAATTTACCATAGACAAATAAATTTTGTTTTACGGTTAGTTTTTTTGGCAGCTCAATATAAGGTGAAATAAAATTCATTTTGTGAAGAAGGGCAATTCTATTTTCTTCAATTCTAATTCCATTTATTAACACCTCACCACTGGAGGGTTTTAATAACCCAAGTATCATTGCTATAGTAGTTGTTTTTCCACAACCATTAGGACCAAGTAATCCTATAATTTCATTTTCTTTGATTTTAAAATTAATATTTTTAACAACCTTTTTAACTCCATAAAACTTTGAAAGCTCTATAACTTCTATTGAATTTTCCATTATAATTTTGATGCTCTAGTTAATCTATCATTAATTGATTTTCCTAGACCTATATTAGGAATATTTTCTACAGCAATTGATTTATAATTTTTATTTTTTATTTTTCTTAAACAAAAATATAAATTTTTAGCTGCCTCATTTAGGTTTTTATTTTTAGATATATAGTAATAGTGAGGTGATTTAATATTTCTTTGATTTACAAGTATATAAGCTTCATTTTTTAAAGGTTTAGAAACTCTCATTCTAACAGGAATACCCGGAGAGTAATGTAATTTTGACTGCCCAGGTGAAATTGCTTTGGATGAATTTAGATTAATGGTAATTTTTTTTTTTAAAACTTTTTGTATTTTTGAAACTTCAAGTCCACCCAGTCTTAATATTTTAGGAGATTTAATTAAATTAATGATTGTAGATTCTATTCCTATTTTAGACCTTCCTCCATTTAATATGTAGCTAATTTTATTGCCAAATTCTTCTTTAACATCTGTTGATTGAATAGCACTTAATTGGGTTGATATGTTTGCACTGGGTGCTGCAAGCGGAAAATCTAATTTATTCAATAGATTCTTAAAAACTTTATGTTTTGGAAATCTAATAGCAAGTGTTTTTTTATTATTGGTGACAAGTTTTGATATTTTAGAGTTCTTTTTTAATTTTAAAATAAATGTAATTGGACCAGGGGAAAATTTTTTATAAAGTATAAGAAAATTATCATTTATAAAACAATCCTTTTTTAAATTTAATAAGCTTGAATAATGTACAATTAAAGGGTTAGATTTAGGTCTTTTCTTTAATAGGAATATTTTTTTTACAGCAGATGAAGAATAGGCATTTGCAGCCAAACCATAAACAGTTTCAGTGGGAACGGCTACACAATTATTACGATCAAGGTGTTTTTTAGCTTTTTTGATATTTGATTGATTTAATTTCATGTATTAATACTAACTAATATATGAAAGATAGAAATTTACCAGACGATAATAATTCACAAACCCTTGAAGAATTAACAAAAGATATAAATCAAATTCTTGAAGAGCTTGAACTTGAAAAAAATCTAAAAAATTCATTAAATGACTATCAAAAATTAATTAGATTAAATAATATTATTGAAAAAAAATTTCAAAAAAAATCAAAGGAAATAAAAGAAATAGCTAAAGAAAAAATTCATACTATCATAAATAAAAAAAATGCAAAATAAACTAAATAAAATTGCTAGAGATACCAATTATTTTTTAAAAGCTTTTCTCAAAAAACAAAAAAAAACTGAACTTACAGTTCCAATGCAATATGGATTGTTTTCTGGTGGAAAAAAAATAAGATCTAAAATTTTAATGGATATTGGTTCAATGTTTAATATTAATTATAAAATTTTAATTAAGGTTGGAGCTTCAATTGAATGTATTCATGCCTACTCATTAATTCATGACGATCTCCCATGCATGGATAATGACAATTTAAGAAGAGGCAAACCTTCTACGCATATTAAATTTGGAGAATCTACAGCTGTATTAGCAGGTAATTCACTTTTAACAATGGCATTTGAAATTTTAAGTGACTCAAATTTAAAACTAAGTGAGAAAATAAAAATTAATTTAATAAAAAAGCTATCTGAATGTTCAGGTCACGCAGGAATAGCTGGGGGTCAATTTTTAGATTTAAATTTTGAAAAAAAAAAAGTTTCTAAAAAAAAAATTATTGATATGGAAACGAAGAAGACCGGCAAACTTTTTAGTTTTTGCTGTATGGCACCAGCCATCATAACGAAAAAAAATATTAAAGTTGTTAATTTTTTTAAAAAAATGGGTGCTAACATTGGTTTATTATTTCAAATAACTGATGATTTGATTGATTATAATGGGTCATCTATGAAGGCGGGAAAAAAAACAAGAAAAGATAAAAAAAAAGGAAAAGCGACACTTATAAGTTTGCTAGGACTTGAAAATGCAATTAAACTCAATAATGAAATAAAATTTAAAATTACTAATAATTTAAGCAAATATGGATCTAAATCCAAAAATATTAAAGAAACATTAAATTTTATTTTAACAAGAAATAAATAATGAAAGATCACAAATACTTAAATAATATAAATTTTCCTTTTGATTTAAAAAAGCTTTCCAAAAGTGAACTAAAAGAACTTGCTAGAGAAGTCAGAGAAGAAATGATAAGTGCTGTTGCGGAGACAGGCGGACATCTTGGTGCAGGTTTAGGAGTTGTAGAGTTAACAGTAGCATTGCACTATATTTTTGATACTCCAAATGATAAATTGGTATGGGATGTTGGACATCAAACTTATCCTCATAAAATTTTAACAGGTAGGAAAGATAAAATTAGAACCTTAAGACAAGGGAATGGATTATCTGGATTTACAAAAAGATCTGAAAGCGAATATGATCCTTTTGGAGCAGCGCATAGCTCTACATCTATTTCATCAGCATTTGGAATGGCTGTAGCCAACAAACTATCAAATAAATCGAATAACATTATAGCAGTTATTGGGGATGGTGCTATTAGTGCAGGCATGGCATACGAAGCAATGAACAACGTTGGAGTTTCAAAAACTAAAATGATTGTCATCTTAAATGATAACGACATGTCAATAGCTAAACCTGTTGGGGCAATGAGAGCTTATTTAGCTAAATTATTATCAGGTAAAATTTATTTTGGCTTAAGAGAAACTTTAAAACTTATTGTCTCTACTTTTTCAAAAAGATTTAGTGCTAAAGCAGGTAAGGCTGAAGATTTTTTAAGGTCTGCGGTCACAGGTGGAACGCTTTTTAACTCTTTAGGATTTTATTATGTTGGCCCAATAGATGGACATAATCTTGATGTTCTTTTGCCAATTTTAAAAAATGCAAGAGATTCAAAGCATGAAGGTCCTATAATGATTCATGTAAAAACTCAAAAAGGAAAAGGATATTCGTACGCTGAAAAAGCAAATGATAATTATCATGGAGTTTCAAAATTTAATGTAAAAACTGGAGAACAACAAAAATCAAGTTCAAAATTACCTGCCTATACAAAAGTTTTTGCAAATACTCTAGTTAAACATGCCGAAAGAGACAGTAAAATTGTTGGTATTACGGCCGCTATGCCAGGAGGAACAGGTATGGATATTTTTGGAAAGCAATTTCCAAAAAGAATGTTTGATGTTGGAATAGCTGAGCAACATGCGGTTACGTTTGCGGCTGGTTTAGCTACAGAAGGTTTTAAACCATATACAGCAATATATTCTACATTTTTACAAAGGGCTTATGACCAAGTTGTTCATGATGTTGCAATTCAAAATCTTCCGGTTAGGTTTGCGATTGATAGGGCTGGCCTAGTTGGTGCAGATGGACCTACCCACGCGGGTTCGTTTGATATCACTTATCTTTCAACACTCCCAAATTTTGTCGTAATGGCTGCAAGTAATGAAGATGAACTTGTTAGAATGATAAATACATCTGTGGATATTAACGATAGGCCTAGTGCTTTTAGATATCCTAGAGGAATAGGTATTGGTGTAGAACTGCCTTCAATTGATGAAAAAATAGAAATAGGAAAAGGAAAAATAATAATAGAAGGAAAAAAATTAGCAATTTTAAGTTTCGGTACTAGATTAGGTGAATGTTTAATTGCTACAGAAAATTTAAAAAAAAAAGGAATTAACATTACAGTAGTAGATGCTAGGTTTGCAAAACCTTTAGATGAAGAATTAATTTGGCAATTAGCCACAAGCCACGAAGCACTTATAACCATTGAAGAAGGTTCTATTGGAGGTTTTGGTTCACATGTTTCAAATTTTCTATCAGAAAAAAATTTATTAGACAGCAGCTTAAAGTTTAGAACAATGATTTTTCCAGATAAATTTATTGATCAAGACAAACCAGAATTAATGTATAAATTAGCAGGTTTAGATGCTAAATCTATAGAAGAAAAAATTTTAAATATTCTTAATTCAAATATTATTTTGCAAAAGCAAAAATAAATTATTAACCACACTGACCTTTGTTCATTAGGTAGTGATCTAATAAAACACAGTTTAACATTGCTTCACCAACAGGAACTGCTCTTATACCCACACAAGGATCGTGTCTTCCTTTAACTGAGATTTCAGTATTATTTCCAAATTTATCAATTGTTTTTCTACTTTTTAAAATTGATGATGTTGGTTTTACAGCAAAAGAAACTATAATTTCTTGGCCAGTTGAAATTCCACCAAGAATTCCTCCTGCATTATTAGAATTAAATCTTAATTTTTTCCCTTTTTGTGAAATTTCATCAGAATTTTGTTCACCAGTTAATTGCGCAGAATTTATTCCTGATCCTATATTAACACCCTTAACAGCATTTATACTCATCATTGCTGAAGCTATATCCATATCTAATTTTGAATAAATTGGAGCACCTAAGCCAACCGGTATTCCTCTAGCTCTTACTTCAACTATAGCACCACAAGAAGAACCAGATTTTCTTATGCTTAATAAATATTTTTCCCATAATTTCACAATAGATTTATCAGGACAAAAAAATGAATTTTTTCTGATAGTTTGATCATTCCATTTTTTAATATCACAACCTAATATTCCTAGCTGTGTAACCGCACCAATTGTTTTGAATTTTTTTCCAATTTTACTTTCTAAAACTTTTTTTGCTATAGCACCAGCAGCAACTCTTGATGCGGTTTCCCGTGCAGACTGCCTACCACCACCTCGATAATCTCGAATGCCATATTTTTTAAAATAAGTAAAATCTGCATGCCCGGGTCTAAATTTATTTTTTATTGTTTCGTAGTCTCTTGATCTCATATCTTTGTTGTAGATTATTAGAGAAATAGGAGTTCCTGTTGTTTTACCCTCAAATATTCCAGAGAGAATTTGAACTTTATCATCTTCTTTTCTTTGAGAGGTAAATTTTGACTGTCCAGGTTTTCGTTTATTTAGCTCAATTTGTATATCTTTTTCTTTTATGCTGATATTTGGAGGGCATCCATCAACTATACATCCTATAGCAGGACCATGAGATTCTCCCCATGTGGTGAAGCGAAATAACTTTCCAAAAGTATTAAATGACATTATTTATACTATATAGATTATTTTGTTAAAATTATGAATCAAAAAAACTCATTAGGGTTGAATAGCTGCTTTCTAGATCTCAATGATCCGATTGAATTATTCAAAACATGGATGAATGAAGCAAAAAAAAGCGAATTAAATGATTCAAATGCACTTTCATTAGCAACTTCAGATAACGAAGGGATTCCCTCAGTTAGAATGGTTTTACTAAAAGACTTTAGTAAAAATTGTTTTATATTTTATACTAATTTAGAGAGTCCAAAAAGCAACGAGATAAAAAACAACCCTAACGCTGCAATGTGCTTTCATTGGAAGAGTCTTTTAAGACAAGTAAGAGTAAGTGGTACAATATCAAAAATTGACGATAAAATTGCTGATGAATATTATAACTCAAGATCGTATGAAAGCAGAATTGGAGCTTGGGCTTCAAAGCAAAGTACTATTTTAAAAAAAAGAGAAGAACTATTGTTCGCTATAGAAGAATTTAAAAAAAAGTATAAAGATAAGAATAATATTCCAAGACCGAGGCATTGGTCAGGATGGAGTTTGTCTCCATTAAGTATAGAGTTTTGGTTGGATGGTGAAAATAGAATTCATGAAAGATTAAAATACAGTAAAGATGAATCTGGAAATTGGACTAAAAGTTTATTAAGCCCTTAAAAATTTCTTTCTAAACTAAAAGAAGTTAAATTTTCTAAAATTTTTTTTTCTTCAGTGTCTTTAAATATGCTTAAGGAGTTTGAAGCAAGATTAATAAAGTATTCTGCTTTTTTATAACATTCATTAATAATATTGTATTTTTTAATTAGGCTTAACGTATGTAAGAAATCTGAATCAGATCTAGTTTTTTGTTTAAAAAAATTATCTATTTTTTCTTTTTCTAAAGAATTTATTTTTTGAAAAAGAATAATAATTGGCAAAGTAATTTTGCCTTCAAAAAAATCTTTGCCAATTTTTTTTCCAAAAAGTTTTAAATCTGAACTATAATCTAAAGTGTCATCTGCTATTTGAAAAGTAAGACCAAGATTTTTTCCATAGAAATCTAGAGCATCTTTTTCTTTATTTTCTGCATTTGATATAATAGCTCCAACTTTTGTAGCAGCAGCAAACAGGGCAGCAGTTTTAGAAGAAATTATTTTTAAATATGTTTCTTCAAGCATATCAACTTCGCTTTTGTGTTGTAATTGTAATATTTCACCTTGTGCAATTTTTGCTGAGGTAGATGATAAAAGTTTTAAAATTTCCAAATTACCATCTTCAACCATCATTTCAAAACAACGACTTAGCAGGTAGTCTCCAACTAAGATTGAAGATTGATTCCCCCAAATTGAATGTAGTGTTTTTTCCCCTCTTCTGATATCACTAGCATCTAACACATCGTCATGCATTAGCGTTGCAGCATGTATTAATTCAACACATGCTGCCAAATTAATATCTCTACCACCTTTTGAATATCTACATAATTTAGCGGAACCAAGAGTTAAAAGTGCTCTTAATCTTTTTCCACCTGTTTGAATATGGTAGTCAGTCATTTTTTGAACTAAACTAACTTCACTATTAATTTTTGATTTTATTTTTTCTTCAACTAAAACTAATTTTTCATCCACAGAATTTTTTAGCTCAAAATAAGAATTATTTATTTGCTTTTTTAGCTGAACTACTGTTCCCATAAAATTAAAGTAGTATAATTATGTATTATTTATTACTTATCAATTGACGCACCTTAATCTTCAACTATAAGTAGACTTTATATTAAAGTAAAAGTTCTATAAGAAATAAAAATGTTCACTTTTTTTAAAAAGAAAACAATAATTGCACATCTTAAATTGAATGGTGTGATTGGAAATGTAGGTAAATTTAAGCAAGGAATTGACTTTTCTGGCCAAGAAGAAACCATCAAAAAAGCCTTTTCACTAAAAAAAGCCAAGGTAATTGCAATTACAATTAATTCACCAGGTGGATCACCAGTTCAATCTCATTTGATTTATAAATTTATTAAGGATCAGGCTAAGCAAAATAAAAAAAAAGTTATTTTTTTTGCAGAAGATGTGGCAGCATCAGGAGGCTATTTGATTGCATGTGCAGGAGATGAGATTTATGCTAATTCTAGTTCAATAATTGGATCAATTGGGGTTATCTATTCATCTTTTGGTTTTACTGAATTAATAAAAAAAATTGGTGTGGAAAGAAGAGTGCATACAGCTGGAAAAAATAAAAGTACTTTAGATCCTTTTCTTGATGAAAAAAATGAAGATATTGAAAGACTAAAAAAAATTCAACTAGATCTTCATAAAGACTTTATTAAAGTTGTTGAAGATAGTAGGGGGTCTAAACTTGATAAAACTGGTATTGAATTGTTTTCGGGGGAATTTTGGTCTGGCAGCAAAGCTAAAGAACTTGGATTAATAGATGGTGTGGGTAATGCAAATGAAATTCTTAAAGAAAAATTTGGCCATGACATTGTTATTAAAAAATTCGAAAAATCTAAGAGCTGGTTTAGCAAGAAGTTATCTTCTTCAGATAGCCAAATAGATCAACTTGTAAACGTTCTTGAAGAAAGATCAATTTGGCAAAGATATGGTTTCTAAAAAAAAAATCACAAAACCTAAATTTCAATCATTACAAGACACAATGTTGAATCTACAAAAATATTGGAGTAAACAAGGATGTGTTATTTTACAACCTTACGATATGGAGGTTGGTGCGGGAACTTTTCACCCTGCGACTACACTTAGATCTCTAGGGGAAAAACCTTGGAAAACAGCATATGTTCAACCATCAAGAAGACCAACAGACGGAAGATATGGAAACAATCCAAATAGACTACAACATTATTATCAATTCCAAGTTTTAATTAAGCCCTCACCTAAAAATATAAAAAAATTATATTTAAATAGTTTGAGTGCAATTGGAATTAATCATAAAGAGCATGATGTTAGATTTGTTGAAGACGACTGGAAAAGTCCTACTCTAGGAGCTGCTGGCCTTGGTTGGGAAGTTTGGTGTGATGGAATGGAAATTACACAATTTACTTATTTTCAACAAATGGCGGGTATACAATGCAAGCCTACATCAGTAGAACTTACTTATGGCCTTGAAAGAATTTGTATGTTTACACAGCAAGTAAAAAATGTGTTTGACCTCGCATGGAACGACGAAGGAATAAAATACAAAGAAGTATTTCATCAAGCAGAAAAAGAATTTTCTGCATATAATTTTGAACATGCAAATGTTGATAATTTATTAAAAATATTCGATATGCATGAAATGGAAGCAAAATCATTACTAGAAAAAAAATTATCATTACCTGCGTATGATCAATGTTTAAAAGCTAGCCATGTATTTAATATTTTGGACGCAAGAGGTGCTATAAGTGTAGCAGAAAGAGCGGGATATATTGCAAGAATTAGAGAGCTCACAAAAGGTGTTGCGGAAATTTGGCTACATTGTCAAACACAATAATGTCAGAGTTTTTTTTAGAACTTTTTAGTGAAGAAATTCCATCTACGTTACAAAAAAAAGCTAGAGAGTTACTTTTACAAAACTTTAAAGATTTTTTTAATAAGGAAAATATTAATTTTTCAGGAAAATGTTTTACACAATCAACACCAAATAGACTGTTGGTATTTTTTGAAAATGTGGAAAAAAAAGTAAAAAAAAAATCTGAAGAAATTAAAGGACCAAATATCAGTGCTTCAGAGCAAGCATTAGAAGGTTTTTTAAAATCTAATCAAATAAACAATAAAGAAATTTATAAAAAAAAAATTGATAAAGGGGAATTTTATTTTTTTAAAAAAAAAGCAGAAAAAATAAGCACTGCAAACCTATTAGAAGAAAATATACCGCAAATTCTAGACAAAATATCCTGGAAAAAGTCAATGAAATGGGGAAATTATAATCTTAGTTGGGCAAGACCATTAAAGTCTATATTGGCTATATTTAATAATAAAAGACTAAATTTTAAATTTTATCACTTAGAGAGCAGCAATAAAACTTATATTGACAAAGAATTTGAAGATAAAAAAAAAATATTTAGAACTTTTAAAGTTTATTTAAATTATTTTAAAAAAATAGGAATCATTATTGATCAAAATGAAAGAAAAGAATTTATTAAAAAAGAGATTAAAAAAATATCACAAAGAAAAAAATTTATTACAGAAGTTAATGAAAAACTCTTAGAAGAAGTTACTAATTTAGTAGAACAACCTAATATTCTGGTTTGTAAATTCGATAAGAAATTTTTAGATATACCTAAAGAAATATTAATTGTTACTATGCAATATCATCAAAAGTATTTTCATACTTTAGACAAGAAAGGCAATATAACTAATGAATTTTTAGTAGTAGCAAATAACAAAGAAACTAAGGGATTTATAAAATCTGGAAATGAAAGAGTAATAGAAGCAAGATTGAGTGACGCTCAGTTTTTTTGGGAAAAAAATAAAACACAAAATTTGGTTAAACAAGTTTCTAAACTTAAATATATAAATTATTTTAAAAATTTAGGATCATATTTTGATAAAATTCAAAGGTTAAGAAAACTTACAGGACGAATTTCAGACGAATTATTAATAAGCAAAGATAAAGTTGAATTAGCAAGCTCTATTTGTAAAGTGGATTTAATGTCAGATTTAGTGAGAGAGTTTCCTGAGCTGCAAGGAATTATAGGAGGGTATTTTGCAGAAGCACAAGGGTTTGATAAAGATGTTTATACAGCAATTAGAGAACATTATTTACCAAGTGGAACAAATACCAAGACGCCAAAAAAACCATACAGTATAGCTTTAGCCCTAGCAGACAAATTGGATACTTTAGTTGGATTTTTTGGAATTAATCAAAATCCAACAAGTTCAAAAGACCCATACGCATTAAGAAGATCAGCTTTAGGGGTAGTAAGATTATTAATTGAAAACAATAAGGAACTTAAAATAAAGGATTTAATAAACTATTCTTCTCATCTTTATCAAGATCAAAATTTTGAATTTGAAAATAAAATGATTCAAAAAAAATTATCAAATTTTTTAATGGAAAGACTAAAGTATTACATGAAAGAAAAAAAAATAAGAAAAGATGTTATTGATGCAAGCTTAAATTCTTTTGGAATAGATCAAATAACATTAATTTTTGAAAAGGCCATGACTTTTAATAAAATTGTAAGTAAAGAGCTAGGTGTAAATATTATATCCAGTTATAAAAGAGCAGCCAATATTCTAGAAAATGAACTAAAAAACAATAACCCAGAACTTTCAGACACTGTTGATTCTGGATTTTTTAAAAATAATTATGAAAAAAATCTTTATAAAAAAATTTATGAACTAAAAAAGTACTTTACCAGTATTCATAAAGATGAAAATTACTCGAAAACCTTGCAAAATTTGGCAGAAACACAGAAAGTTGTTTTTGAGTTTTTTGATAACGTTAAAGTAAATGATGAAAATAAGACCATACAAAAAAATCGTTTGGAACTTTTGCAAATGTTATGTAAAACCTTTAATAATTATTTTAACTTTTCATTTATTGAGAGAATATAGTGAATAAACTAGTTTTAAATTTTAAATCTAAAAGTTCTAAAAGAATTAAAAATTCTGAATTTTTTTTAGGAGGTAAGGGTGCAAACCTTTCAGAAATGGGGAAAATAGGTCTTCCTGTGCCACCTGGCTTTACTATTACAACAAATGTTTGTGATTTATTTTATAAGAATAAAAAAAAACTTAATTCAAAAATAATAAAAGATATTAAAAAAGAACTTAAGATAATAGAAAAAGAATCTGGTAAAAAGTTTGGAGATTTAAAAAATCCTCTCTTAGTGTCTGTAAGATCAGGTGCTAGAGTGTCAATGCCGGGCATGATGGACACTATCTTAAATCTTGGACTTAATGATAAAACTGTTTCTGCGTTAGCGAATAAAACTTCTAACGCAAGATTTGCAAAAGATAGTTATAGAAGGTTTATTCAAATGTACGCAAATGTTGTGATGGGAATTGAAAGTTATAATTTTGAAGAATTAATTGAAAATTATAAACTTACTAAAGGAGTTTTACTAGATACTGAACTTGATGAGGATGATTGGGAAGGAATAATTCAAGACTTTAAAAAAATTATTGAAAAAAAAACAAAAAAAAAATTCCCACAAAATGTTTTTGACCAATTAATTGGAGCTATAAGTGCTGTATTTTTATCTTGGGAAAGTAATAGAGCCAAAATTTATAGAAAACTAAACCAAATACCATCAGAATGGGGAACGGCAGTAAATGTACAATCAATGGTTTTTGGAAATATGGGAACTGATTCTGCAACAGGTGTAGTTTTTACACGAAACCCTTCTGATGGGACAAATGCAATTTATGGTGAATATTTAATTAATGCACAAGGCGAGGATGTGGTAGCTGGAATTAGGACGCCTCAACACATTACAAAAAAGTCTAGAAAAGATTCTGGAACAAAAGAAGAATCAATGGAAGAATCTATGCCAAAAATATTTAAAGAATTGAAATTTTTTTTAAGTATTTTGGAAAAACATTACAAGGATATGCAAGATGTTGAATTTACAGTAGAAAATAAAAAGCTATGGATGCTTCAAACTAGATCTGGAAAAAGAACTGCTAAATCTGCAGTAAAGATTGCAGTTGAAATGGTTAAGGAAAAATTAATTTCTAAGAAAGAAGCGATTCTGAGAATAGACGCTAATTCTCTTGATGCTTTATTACACCCTACACTCAATCAAAAAAGTGAAATTAAAATTATAGCAAACGGATTACCAGCTTCTCCAGGTGCAGCAAGTGGAAAAGTAGTTTTTTCATCAGAAGAAGCTGAGAGATTAAATGCAATGATGCAAGATACTATTTTGGTAAGAATTGAAACTTCTCCTGAAGATATTCACGGGATGCATGCAGCCAAGGGAATTTTAACTGCGAGAGGAGGAATGACAAGTCATGCAGCTGTAGTGGCTAGAGGCATGGGAAGACCATGCGTTTCTGGATCAAGCGAAATTAATATTAATTATAATAATAAAAGTTTTAAAACCTCAAATTTAGAAATTAAAGAAGGAGATATAATTACCATTGATGGTTCAACAGGTCGAGTAATTTTAGGAAAAGTACCAACTGTTAAACCAGAAATTTCAGGAGATTTTTCAAAGTTAATGAGTTGGGCTGATGATTTTAAAAAACTTAAAATTAGAACAAATTCAGAGACACCTTTAGATACAAGGACAGCAAGGGATTTTGGAGCAGAAGGAATTGGTCTTTGTCGAACAGAGCATATGTTTTTTGATGAAGATAGAATCTTATCAGTTAGAGAAATGATTTTATCTAAAACTTATGAAGATAGAAATAAAGCCCTTGATAAATTGTTACCGCATCAAAAAAAAGACTTTATAGAAATATTTAAAATTATGAATGGACTGCCTGTTACAGTTAGATTGCTAGATCCACCATTACATGAGTTTCTTCCCAAAAATGAAAAAGAAATTAATAATGTATCTAAAGCCTTGGGATTACCAATAAAAGAAATTGAGTCTAGAATTAGTGATTTACACGAACAAAATCCTATGCTGGGCCATAGAGGATGCAGATTAGGAATTTCCTACCCAGAAATTTATGAAATGCAATGTAAAGCAATATTTGAAGCATTAGTTGAGTGTAAAAACAAAAAATATAAATCAATTATTCCTGAAATAATGATTCCTCTAGTATCAACTGAAGCTGAAATTAAAATTATGAGAGATTTAGTTGTAAGAATAGCTAATCAAGTTCAAAAAGCAAATAAAGTAAAAATTAATTATTTAGTTGGAACAATGATTGAGTTACCAAGAGCGGCTCTTAAGGCAAAAGATATTTCAAAACATGCTGACTTTTTCAGTTTTGGAACAAACGACTTAACACAAACAACTTTAGGAATAAGCAGAGATGATAGTGGAAAATTTTTAAATGACTACATGGAAAATAAAATCTTTGATATTGATCCATTTGTCTCAATTGACGATGGAGTTGGTGATTTAATTAAAATAGCTACACTAAATGGAAGAAAACAAAATAAATTAATTAAACTTGGAATTTGTGGAGAACATGGGGGGGATCCCAAAAGTATTAAATTTTGTGCTGAGGTAGGTTTAAATTATGTTTCTTGTTCACCTTATAGAATTCCTGTTGCAAAACTAGCTGCTGCACAAGCGCAACTAAATAAAAATAAATCTTAAATTTCTAATTTTAAATCTATAGCAAAAACACTATGAGTGATACTACCGACAGAAACTCTGTCCACTCCAGTAGCGGCAACATTTTTAATTGTTTTTAGATTAATATTTCCTGATGCTTCAGTTTCGTAATATTTTTTTGCTATTTTAACGCCAGCTTTAAGATTTTTGACATTCATATTATCAAAAAGAACTGTATTAAATTTTAATCCTAAAATTTTTTTTAATTGATTTAAATTATCTATTTCAACAGTAATTTTTTTCCCTCCCTTTTTTTTAATAGCTAAAATAACTAAAGTTTTAATATCAGAACTTGCAATATGGTTATCTTTAATTAGATATTCATCACTAAGATTAAATCTGTGATTTATTCCACCACCCAAATTTACAGCATATTTTTGAATTACACGCATATTAGGAATAGTTTTTCTAGTGCAGCAAACTTTGCAATTTTTACCGGCTAATTTAACAAACTGATTTGTTTTAGTGGCAATACCAGAAATATGAGTTAAAAAATTTAAAGCGACTCTTTCGCCAGTTAATATGTTTTGTGCATTACCATGAATGGTTGCAATTAAATCACTTTTTTTAACAGAAGAACCATCTTTTTTTTTTATAATAAATTTAATTTTTTTGTCTATCAATTTAAAAGTTTGTTTGGCAAAATCTAAACCACCAATTATTGCACTTTGATTTGAAATTAATTTTATATTTATAGTTTTGCTATTTTTAATCAAATTTGAAGTGATATCTCCAGAAGGGTAAAGGTCTTCGTTTAAAGCAAGTTTAACTGTATTTTTTATAAAATCTTTACTAAGTTTTATTTTAGACACTTTTTTATCTACCAATAAGAGTCATTTTTTCTACAGATACTCTAGCTTTATTTATTGTTTCCGCATCCATAATTATTTCACCTGTTTCATTTTCTAAACAATCTAAAATTTTAGGAAGTGTAATTCTTTTCATGTGAGGACAAAGATTGCATGGTTTAATAAATTCAACATTTGGGTTCTCTACTTGGATATTGTCACTCATTGAGCATTCAGTAACCATCATCACTTTTTTGGGCTGATTATCTTCAACATATTTAATCATTCTAGAAGTGGAGCCTGCAAAATCACTAGCTTTAATTACTTCTGGTGGACATTCGGGATGTGCGATTATTTTTATTCCAGGGTTGCTTTTTCTTATTTCATGTATTTCTTTTTCTTTAAATTGATCATGAACTATACAAATTCCTTTCCAAGAAATAATTTCGACATCTGTTTGAGATGCCACATATTTTGCTAAATAAGTGTCAGGTAAAAATATGACTTTTTTTACGTCAAGTGATTTTACAATTTTGACAGCATTTGCAGAGGTACAGCAGATATCAGTTTCAGCTTTAACTTCTGCTGAAGTGTTCACATAAGAAACAACAGGAACGCCTGGGTATTTTTTTTTTAATAATCTTACATCTTTACCAGTAATTGAAGAAGATAAAGAGCATCCAGCCTTCATGTCTGGTAATAAAACTTTTTTTTTAGGATTCATTAACTTTGCTGTTTCTGCCATAAAGTGTACTCCAGCCATAACAATAATATCGGCAGAAGTTTTTGAAGCTTCAACAGCTAGCGCTAAAGAGTCGGCTGAAAAATCTGCAATGCCATGATAAATTTCTGGTGTTTGATAGTTGTGTGCAAGTATAACAGCATTCTTTTCTTTCTTTAATTGATTGATCTTATGAATATAAGGAGCATGAACTGACCATTCAATTTCAGGTAATACCTTTGAAATTTTTTTATATATAGGGTCAGTTGCTTTTTTTACTTCTTGAGTATATTCCATATTAAAATCTATCAACTTGAATGAACCTTGTCATTCATTTATTCTGACGCACTATTTAATCCAACTGGGTATTTTAATTTTTAATACAGCATTTTCACTTGTAAATTCATTTTCTTCACTAAAATTATCATCTAGATATTTGATTAAAGCAAAAGGATATTCATTATTAATCATTACTCTTCCTATTTCTGTATCTCCACTATGAATTGGAGCACCTTCGTTTAACTCACCTTTAATTAACCAAATAGGTAGAAGTCTTTTTGAAAGTTTATTCTTTAATTCAATTCTTGCAGTGTTTTCTTGGCCAACATAGCAACCTTTTTTAAAGTCAATTCCATTAAGTTCTTTAAAATTACATTCAATTCCAAATAATTTGTTTTGTAATTTATTCATATCTTTTTGGGGAACTCCTAGCTCATAGCTAAATTTATAATACTCATCAATATTAGCATTTTTTAATTCTAATTTTTTTAAAGATAAATAAAGTTTTTCTAAATTGATAATGATTCTCGCTCCAAGACTTTTATTTCTTGGATCTAGTAAAATTGGATCTTCTTCATATTTAATGGTATTTCCCAGAATATCTTTAGCATTCTTAAATGATAAAAATTTTTTATGATTAAAAGCAGCAACAACAAATTCATTACTTAAATTCATAATCTCAACATTTGATCTAAGCCTATAAATACCGAGCTGTTTAAAAAGAGCTTCCGTTTGAGATTTTTCACAGTCTAAAAAGTAGCCTGATTTGTGCTTAACGACGATGAAAGAAAATAGAAATTTTCCTTGAGGTGTTAATAATGATGCAAAACAGCTATTAGTGTCATTAACTTTTTCAACGTCATTACTAATGAGATTTTGCAAAAATTCCTTTGCATCTTTACCATTTATATAAAGAATCCCTCTATCTTCTAGAATATACACACTTTGAGTATTCATAATTGATTGATGTTCAATTATAATATAATTACTTTTTTCATAAATGTTAGACCTTATAATTAAAAATGGCTCATGTTACATAGATAACGATCTTAAAGATCAAGATATAGCAATTAAAAATAATAAGATTGTTGAAATTGGAAAAATTAATAGTGATGCAAACAAAATAATTGATGCAACTGGTTTAACAGTTTTACCGGGATGCATAGATACACAAGTGCATTTTAGAGAACCAGGTTCTACCGATGCTGAAGATTTGTATTCAGGTAGCAGGGCGGCAATAGCAGGAGGAATCACTTCAGTTTTTGAAATGCCAAATACTAATCCGCCAACATCTAGTAAGGTAGAATTTAATAAAAAGTTAAAATTAGCTAAAAATAGAATGTATTGTAATTATGCTTTTTATTTTGGAGCGACACCTGACAATCAAAATGAACTAGCTAGTTTAGAAGACTTAGAGGCATGTTGTGGAGTTAAACTTTTTGCAGGTTCTTCAACTGGAAATTTATTAGTTCAACATGAAGCAGACATAGAAAAAGTATTTAAAAGTACTTCAAAAATAGTCTCAGTTCATTCTGAAGATGAAGAGATGTTAAACATGAGAAAAAAATTAATTAAAAAAGGTGATGTTCATACCCATCCATTATGGAGGAATGCTGAATGTGCCATATCATCTACGAGAAGAATAGTTAGAATAGCGGAAAGGTATAAAAAAAAAGCACACATTCTTCATGTCACAACAAAAGAAGAGATAGACTTTTTATCACAACATAAAGGAAACATTACTTTTGAAGTCACACCTCAACATTTAACTTTTTTTGCTCCCAGTTGCTACAACAAGCTAGGGTCCTACGCGCAGATGAATCCACCATTAAGGGATAAATCTCATTATGATAGAATATGGTATGGAGTAAGAAATAATTTTCCAGATATTATTGGGTCTGATCATGCACCTCATTTAAAAGAGAATAAAGAAAAAACTTATCCAAATTCACCATCAGGAATGCCTGGAGTGCAAACTTTAGTTCCTGTAATGTTAGATCATGTAAATAATCACAAATTAACACTTAAACAGTTTATAGATTTTGTTTGTGTAAATCCTGTTAAAATTTTTGGTATTAAAAACAAAGGTTTTATCAAAACTGGATACGATTCCGATTTTACAATAGTTGATATGAACAAAAAAATATTGATTAAAAATAAAAATATTGAAAGCAAGTGCAAATGGTCACCTTTTAACGATATGGAATTTAAAGGAACGCCAGTTTTAACTATTATAAATGGTGAAATCAAAATGAGAGAAGGTAAAATTTTAGGCGACCCTTCTGGTAGACCTTTAGTTTTTTAGAAATGAAAAATAACCAGATTATACAAGGCAGATGGTATAAAATTAATAAAAAAATTAAAAAAAAAATTAAAGCAAAATATCATAAAATTAAAGATTGGGTAATGGATCCTAAAGGATATTTTTTAATTGCAGTCGATAGAGAGAGAAAAATATTAAGGGTTGGATATTGTATTTTTAAAAAAGTAGGAAACAAACCTATAAATGATATGGTTTCAATAATTTCTGGTAAAACAGCAATTGAAATTGTTAACACTTTAATTAAATACAAGTATATATCCAGTTATCAACATGCTGCAGATATGGGTATAGAATTATGTAAAGCCGAGCTAGCTTTGAAATATAAGTTGGATTATATTCAAGATAAGGATCTACAAATTAAAAAGACAAAAGATTCAAAATTAAAAAAGAACAAGTAAAAAAAACTTTTATGAATTATAAAAAATTATTTTTAGTTGAAAAAAATACACTCTACGAAAAAAAAAAATTAATTAAATATTTTGAAGAGATTAAAGACGAAGTTATAATTTTTATTGATAAATCAGAAAAAATAAGGGTTTCTTCATCAATATGCCCTCACTTCGGTGGTGAAATATATTTTGATTTTAATAAAGATATTTTAAGATGTAAGTGGCATGACTGGAAATATTGTAAGAACACAGGTGAATGTCTTACCCATTCAATCAAGGGACGTCTAAAACAATATGATTTTGAAGTTAAACCAAATAAACTTAAAAAATATGATCATGAAATTAAAGAAAACAAAATATATTTAGTGATAAATGAATAATGTATTAGAAATTAGCATTGACAAAGACGTTAACTGCTCCAAAGAAGTTGCTTTTTGGAACTATTGGGATCACGAACACTTAGATGTAATACATAAAGGGTATAAAGAATCAGATATTCTTTATGATTCAAATAATTTTATATTTAGAGTAGATAAGGTTAAAATACCAGTTGTTCCATTTTTGACGAGTATGTCACCGATTTTTACTGTTCAGCATGATGAAAACACTTTGTTAACTTATGCCATCCAATTTGGTGTTATTTCAAAAACTACAATTACAATTAATTCAATTGAAAGATCAAAATGTAAAATAAATATGAATTATAAGTTTTATTTAAATGGATGGAGAAAAATATTAAGACCTATATTAAAACGGTTAATCCCGATATGGAACGAAAGAGCATTTCTTGAAGATTTACCTGTAAAATTAAGAAGACAGAAAATTGTAGATCTAAATTTTAAAGATTTTGTTGGGTTGCCAGATAAAATTAATGAAAGATTTTATTCAGGAGAAATTCGATTCAAACCACCAGTAAAAAGACCAAAAAACTCTAGGCGAGATAGACATCCGCTCAAAAAATAAAAGATGTTTTGTTATCAAGCTCTACAAATCTTGTATTTAAAATTTAAACAATCTTTTTTTAAGAAAAACTTGGAAAATTCCAATAAGAGATTTAAATATTTCAAAAAAAGTTGCTTTACTTAAGCCCCTTATACGATTTATAAAAACGCTATCTATTTCACCTATTTTAAATTTACTATTGTATAATTCAATAATTATTTCAGAAAGAATTATAAAACCTTGTGTTGATGACTTACATTTTTTTAAAATATGTTTAACTGCACGCCTATCATATATTCTAAATCCATTAGTGTAGTCTGTTATAGGCACACCAAGTAAAAACCGGGCAAGTAAATTTGCAAGTCTGGATAAAATTTTTCTTGAAATAGGCCAATTTTTTATTTTACTTTTTTTAAGATATCTGCTTGAAATTAAAAAATTTAACTTATGTTTGTAAAAATATAACAAATTTCTTTTAATTTCTTTCGGATCGTGTGAAAAATCGGCATCCATTTCAACAAATACTTTATTGTTTTTATTTTTAAGAAATTCCTCAAACCCATGTAGAACAGCAGATCCTCTTCCTAATTTTTTTCCTCTAAATAAATATTTTACATTTTTTATATTTTTTAGCCTTGCAATTTTTTTTTTAGAGTCATCCACTACGATTATTTTTGAATTTAAACGTAACTTATTGATAAAATTGACCAACTTGATGATATTTTCTTTTTCGTTATAAGTGGGTATAACAATGCAAATCATAAATTAATATATTAGTATATTGAAGTTATTAATCTAAAAAACATACAAAGAAAACAAAAAATGAGAAAAAAAATTTTATACCCTCTATTAGAAAATGCATTTAATAGACAAGATATAGAGATAGGAAAAAAAATATTAGATAGCAGAAAAATAACTATGGCAAAAATAACTGAAAATTTTGAAAAACAATTTGCTAAGTATGTTGAGGCAAAATATGCAGTTATGGTTAATTCTGGATCTTCTGCTAATTTACTGTCAGTTTTTGTTTCTAAATTTTTAAAAAAAATCAAGCTGGGAGATGAAGCAATAATTCCAGCAGTATGTTGGTCGACTTCCTTATGGCCCTTAGTACAAGCTGGCATGAAACCAGTTTTTGTTGATGTTGATTTAGACACTTACAATGCATCTCTCAATCAAATAATTTCCAAAATTACAAAAAAAACTAAAATTATAATGATTTTACATGTTTTAGGAACTTGTGGAGAAATTGACAAGATTAAAAAAATTGCAAAAGATAAAAAAATTATCTTAATTGAAGATACTTGTGAGGCATTAGGTGCAAAATTTAAAAAAAAAAATCTTGGCACTTTTGGAGATTTTGGAACTTATTCATTTTATTATTCTCATCAAATTACGTCTGGCGAAGGCGGAATGATTGTGACCAACCAAAAAAAAAATTATGAATTACTAAAAATAATGAGAGCTCACGGATGGGATCGCGATATAAAAAAAAGTAAAAAAAAAGTTTTTAATTTTATTAATATGGGTTTTAATTTAAGACCTTTAGATATAACCGCAGGTATAGCAGCCAACCAACTTAAAAGACTAAATAAATTTTCCACAGTAAGGAATACCAATAGAAACAAAATCTTAAATGCACTAAAAAAAAACGAAAAATGGAAAAACCAATTTATTTTTGTTAAGCCAAAAAAATATACTGAACCATCATGGTTTGGATTGCCAATGCTCTTATCTAAGAAATATGCAAAACAAAGAGAAAAATTAATTTTAAAATTAAATAAAAAAGGAATAGAAACAAGACCTATTATCAGTGGTAATTTTTTAAATCAGAAAGCAACAAAAGTATTTAATTTAAATCACCAAAAAATAAAATTTGAAAATTCAGATTTAATTGAAAATTCAGGATTTTTTATTGGGCTGCATACAAAACCAATAAATAAAAAAATTCTAAAAAAGATTGTTGATACCTTGTTAGATGTCTAAAAAAGTAAAAATTGGGATTACTGGTGGAAGTGGAGTTTTAGGCTGTTTGTTAAGAAAAAAATTTAACCTAAATAAAAATAAATTAAAAGTATTTAGAGGAGATATTTCTAAAAAAAATTTAGTTTTTAGATGGATAAAGCACAACCAATTTGATGTTTTAATCCATTTAGCTGCAATAGTACCAATAAATAAAGTCAACAAAAATTATTCTAGAGCAATAAAAGTTAATTATGGAGGTACTAAAAATTTAATAGAAGCAATAAAAAAATTTCAAAAAAAAAAAATATATATTTTTTTTTCCTCAACATCACATATTTATAATTTTTCAAATAAAATTTTAGATGAAAATAGTCCATATTTTGGCCTATCAAAATACGGAAAAACTAAAATACTAGCAGAAAAAATTTTAAGAAAATATTCGAGTATTTATGATTTGTGTATAGGAAGAATTTCAAGTTTGACCTCAGAAAAACAAAATAACACATCATTTTTAACAAATTTAATTAGTAAATTAAAAAAAAAAAAAATAATAATTTTTGACAATGCTAATATTTATAGAAACTTTATTCATGCTGAAGATGTTTGCAATATAATTCACATTTTGGTAAAAAAAAAAATTACAGGTATTGTCAATATAACAAATAATGAAAAAGTAAAATTTTCTGATTTGTTTAAATATTTAAACCAAATATTTGGAAAACTTATTATTTATGATTTAAAAAAGGAGGAAAAACTTCTTTTATCTAACAAAATTTTAAAAAATAGTATAACATTTAGGAAACCAATGAATATTAAGAAAATAGTTAATAGATTAATTTAAAATATATGACAGGAGTTCAGGTTGCATTAATTAGATATGCTTTAGTTGCGCCTATAGGTGATGTAGGTTCAGAGTCAACTCCACCAATCGGTCTAGCCTATCTTTCGGCAATCGCAAAGAATCAAGGTGCCACTGTTACTGGAATAGATGCTTCTGGAAGAAATCTAAATAAATCATTTAAGATTCCCAAATATAATTTGCAAGGAAATGGATTAGAGTTAAACGAAATATTTGAACTGATCCACCCTGACACAAAATTTATAGGTGTTACAGCAATGTTTTCTCATGAATGGCCATATGTAAGAGATTGTATTAATGCCACAAAAGAAAAATTTCCTAACGCTACCATAATAGCTGGAGGAGAGCACGCAACATCTTTGCCCGAATATAACTTAAGAGACTGTAAAGGGATTGATTATATATCGTTAGGAGAAGGTGAACAAACTTGGTTAGAGATTATAGAAAAAAATAAAAATAATGAGAAATTTGATAATATTGATGGACTAGCTTATTTAAAAAATGGAGAGTTTGTTAAGACAAAATATAGAGAAAGAATAAAACATATAGATGAAATACCTTGGCCAGATTGGAATGCTTTTCGAATAGAATCTTACCTCGATAATGCTGTTAGTTTTGGTCCTGGGTCTGGAAGAAATATGCCAATAATGGCTTCAAGAGGTTGTCCTTATGAATGTACCTTTTGTTCAAATCCTCTTATGTACGGACGAAGATATTATTTAAGACAAATAGATGATTTAATTGAGCAAATTAAATTTTATATAAAAAAATATAAAATTACTGGTCTTCAATTTTATGATTTGACCGCAATCATTAGAAAAGATTGGGTTTTGGAGTTTTGTAAGAAATTAAAAGAAAATAATATTAGTTTAGAATGGAGTTTGCCTTCAGGCACAAGAAGTGAAGCACTTAACCAAGAAGTTTTACAATCGCTTTCAAAAGCAAATTTAAGATATTTAGTTTATGCTCCTGAAAGTGGATCAGTTGAAAGTTTAAAACGTATTAAAAAAAAAATTAAACTTTCAAACATGGAACAATCAATAAAATATGCTATTAAAGAAAATATTTCAGTAAGAACAAATCTTATTATTGGTTTTCCAGATGAAAAAAGATTGGATATTTACAAGACACTTTATCAACAAATAAAATTTTCAGTTATGGGGGTTGAAGATGTACCAACATATTATTTTAACGCATATCCAGGAACAGAATTATTTGACATGCTAGTAAAAAAAAGAAAAATTATAATAAATGATGAATATTTTTTATCATTAGCTACCTTATCTCACTATAATTTATACCCAACAAATATTTCGTATAATGATTCAATCGGCAGATATGAATTATATATTTACAGAATGGTTGGAATGACACTGTCTTATTCGTTATCATATTTATTAAGGCCAAAAAGAATTTTAAGAACAATCAAAAGTTTATTTACTGGTAGCAGTGAAACTGTTGTTGAACAAAGACTAAAAGATTTATTAAGAAGATCTAATTTTTTTCAAAAAAAAATTAGACCATTCGTAAACAAATATATTGTAAAATAAAAAAATTAAATATAGCCCTGTTGTAGGGGCGTTCTGTTACCCGGTGCCCCAGACCGTGCTTCTATAATCCTTATTTTGCAACAAAGTTGAAATATTAAAAGCTAGAAAATTACATATAATCCCGACACTAGCCCGACAAAGATATTGGTGCTAGGATAATCAATAATGCCTAAC
>Ga0114997_10000718_pt1 | contig 27588 bp, 19 predicted proteins | sample ArcticOcean_MG_C_2_FD_87045 | JGI IMG/M metagenome (GOLD analysis project Ga0114997, IMG submission 87045) | Marine microbial communities from western Arctic Ocean - ArcticOcean_MG_CB4_136 | ecosystem: Environmental > Aquatic > Marine > Oceanic | place: Arctic Ocean: Canada Basin | collected... | reverse complement strand
GCTTTCAAATTAGAGAACGAAATTACTTACTTTGTGTAATGTTTATGCGATTAATCCTTATAAGACGTTAACTAAGGAGCCAGCTTTCCAAGCGTGCGCCTTCAACCACTCGGCCATCTCTCCATTACATCAGAGAAACTCAGGACGATCTATTAAGGCATCTCAGTGTTTTCATGAGGATATTATAAGATAGTTCTAAACGTATGTTAATTTTTTTTTATTTTAATATTGACTAGTCATCACTTTTGCTTGGGCTTCAAGTTTCTTTTTTATTTCCGGTGAAAGTTTAAAGCGTTTTACGAAAAGGCGTTGCCATAAACGAATAATACCAAATTTCCATAAATAATAACCGAGACTTCCAGGCACATAGGTAAAATCCATGAAACGCAAATGATCAAGTCCTCTTTTTAAATAGTATATCGTACGAGCAAATGCGAATAAAATAGGATAATTTTTTTGCTTAACATGTGAAGGGTAGACTCTTTTACGTAAAATTTTATAAAACCATCTTGGCATTTTCCAGAAAGTAAGGCAAAATACAAGGCAATTTGCTAATGTTCTTTTATATCCACTTTCATAATCGACATCAATTTCTTTAATTTTAATTCCTCTCTCCTCAAGGTCTTTTGCCATTTGTGTATTTGGTATAATTCGCAGAGAATAAATATTTAAAGTATATGGTCTAGGCATCTCATAAAGCAAATCAACAGTTGCTCTTGTATCTTCTGCAGTTTCTAGTGGGTTTTCAAGAATTATATCATAGTTAGGTGGTATCATGAATTTTTTATATTTATTGAAAACTTCTGTCGCTGCTTTAATTCTTTTTAATTTTGTTGGCCTTTTATAAAATTCAAGTATGTTATCGCTACCAGCTTGAATTCCCATACGAGTTCGATTCATTCCGGCATCTAAAAGTAAGGCAATTTTATCTTCACGAACATAGTTTGGTATGATTCCAAATATACAAAAAGGAATGTTAATTTCTTTTTTATATAATTCGCAAAACTCTTCTAGTGTTTTATACTTCAACGCAAGAAAGCTGTCGTCATGAAATAAAATTGTTGATATATGTGGATGTTTTACTTTTGCTCTTTTTATTTCGTCAATGACTTTACGTGGCGAAGCATGACGCAGTATACGATACGCACTATCATATTCAATAAATTTTGTGTTTGCACAGAATGTACAGTGCAAAGGACAACCAATACTCCATACAGTATTATATGCAAGTCCAGTATAGTTAACAAAATCAGTATGTTTTAATTTTTTAAATCCTTTTCCATGGTGATATATAAATTCTCCATCTTGATAAGCAAGCGGAGGCAAATCATTCATTTCTATGGGTTTCATTAAAGGAAGATTTTTATTTTTTACTACATCATTGTCTTTGTTAAACCAAAAACTTGATGCAGTTGTATAATCCTCACCATTTTTAAACATTTCTAAAAAATTTTTAAATGCAAATTCTCCTTCACCAGTACAAACTGCATCAGCATGCTTGATTGCATCTTCAGGATGTACGATTGCATGAATGCCTCCCCACACTATGTAAGCCTTAGGGTTAATTTTTCTAATTTTTGCAATAATTTTATGAACAATATATGAATAAGCGGTCATTGAAGAAAATCCAATTAAGTCACTTTCTGAAAGAAATTCAGCAATTGATGATAAATCTTTGCTACTCAATCCTTTGTCATGTTTTTCAAATAACACTCTATAAATACTACGAGCGTTTCCTACTGGTACGTAGGTAATTTTAGTTTCTGAATAAATTGATTTAACGTAACCAGAAAATTTTCTAAATCCAATATTGTCAAGTCCGTCCTCGACACACACTAAGTGCAGTTTCATTTTTTTCTCAAATACTTCAGGATGTGAAAATTTTTTTTTAATAATACTATTATTTTCAGAAGTATTTATATTTTCTGTTAACATATTAATATTTATATATCACAGAATAAGAAACAAAAATGCTTACTTTATGCAATGTTTATGCGACAAATTCTTATAAGATGTTTAATGTTCGATCAACTTTAATTATTCTGTCAATTCTCTGCTAAGTCTCTTTATTTATTTTCAAAACACCAATAAAAGCTTCTTGGGGGATCTCTACTCTTCCAAACTGCTTAGATCTAGCTTTTCCTTTTTTTTGTTTCTTAAGTAATTTCTTTTTTCTATCTCCAGCTCCTCCACCATGTATCTTTGTTAGAACATCTTTTGAAAACCCTTTTATAGATTCTCTAGCAACTATTTTCCCGCCTATGGCTGCCTGGATTGGAATCATAAAGTTATGTCTTGGAATAAGATCTTTTAATTTTTCACAAACTTGTCTTCCTGTTTTTTGTGCAAAATCTTTATGAATTATCATTGCTAACGCATCAACTGACTCTGTGTTAACTAGAATACCTAGTTTAACTAGGTTACCTTCTTTGTGACCTGTAATTTCATAATCAAAACTAGCATATCCACTTGAGACTGATTTTAATCTATCGTTAAAGTCAAAGACCACTTCGTTTAAAGGTAGATCGTACGATAATACTGCCCTATTCCCAGAATAACTAAGATTAGTTTGAACTCCTCTTTTATCCTGACAGATTTTTATTATGGATCCCAAATATTCATCTGGTGTAATAATAGTTGCATTTATCCATGGTTCTTCTATTTTTTTTATTTGAGTTGGATCGGGCATGTTAGATGGGTTTTGAAGATCCATAATATCACCTGCAATCCTGTGTACTTTATAAATTACACCAGGAGTAGTAGTTATTAAATTTACATTAAATTCTCTTTCAAGCCTTTCAGTAATAATTTCTAGGTGAAGTAAACCAAGAAAACCACATCTAAAACCCAAACCTAATGCACTTGAAGATTCTGCTTCATAAGAAAAACTTGCATCATTAAGTTTTAATTTACCTAAACCATCTTTTAATTTTTGGTACTCAGAACTATCTACAGGAAATAAACCACAAAAAACTACTGGCTTACTTGGCTTAAAACCAGGCAAAGCATCGGTAATAGAATTTGATGCATCACATATAGTATCTCCCACTTTTGTTTCGGATAAAGTTTTAATACCCGCAATAATAAATCCAATTTCTCCTGAATTTAATTCCTCAACATCCATTGGTTTAGGTGTAAAAACACCAACTTTTTCAATTACATACTCTTCATCATTTGACATCAATTTTATTTTCATATTTTTTTTTATTTTTCCATTTATTACTCTAACCAGAATAACTACACCAAGGTAAGTGTCGTACCAGCTATCAACTAGTAATGATTTCAATTTCTCTGATTGTTCGCCTTTTGGTGCCGGTAAAGTATTTATAATTGCTTCTAAAATATCTTCTATTCCTTCTCCAGTTTTCCCTGAACAGCTAATGGCATTTGATGTGTCTATACCCACAACATCTTCAATTTCTTTTTTAGTTTTTTCAATATCTGAGGCAGGCAAATCTATCTTATTTAAAATTGGAATAACCTCGTGGTTAATTTCTAATGCTTGGTAAACATTTGCTAATGTTTGTGCCTCAACCCCTTGTGTGCTATCAACTATTAACAAAGATCCCTCGCATGCAGATAAGGAACGGCTAACTTCATAACCAAAATCAACATGCCCAGGAGTGTCAATTATATTTAGAATATAATCTTTTCCATCCTTAGCTTTATATTTTAATTTAACAGTTTGAGCTTTAATAGTAATCCCTCTTTCTCTTTCTATGTCCATTGAATCAAGTACCTGGGATTTCATTTCTCTATCGGTCAACCCTCCGCATTTATGAATTATTCGGTCAGCTATTGTAGATTTTCCATGATCTATGTGTGCAATGATTGAGAAATTACGTATTCTATCTATATTAGACATTATGATCTTAGAGTCGCGCCAATTTTACTTTGAACTTCTGATACGATTTTATTACTAACTTTCTCAATATCTTCTTCACTTAATGTTCTATCCTTTGGTTCAAATGTTATATTAAAAGCAATAGATTTTTTTCCATTCTCTATATTTTCCCCATGATAAATATCAAAAATTTTTACACTTTTAATTAACTCTTTGTCTATATTTTTAACTAAACTAGTGATTTCACCAGAACTATATTTGTCATCTATTACGAAAGCAAAATCTCTGATTACTTTTTGGTAATCTGAAGTAATAAATTGTGGTTTAACTTCTCTAATTTTTTTTTTTGATTCAGGTATATTGTCTAAAAAAATTTCAAAACCTAATATACTTTCTACTTTTAAATCCATTTTTTTTATAATTGATGGATGAATTTCTCCAAAATATGCTAGCTTTGGACCATCAACCGATCCTAATGATAACAATCCAGATCTCCCAGGGTGATACCATTTTTTTGTTTTGTTGCTAATTGATATTTTTGAATTGTTAATACCAATTTCATTTAAAGTTATTAATACATCGTTTTTAATATCAAAAATGTCAAAATTTCGTTCTTTTTCGATCCAATTTTTTCTTGAATACTTTCCCGTTTTGATTGCTCCAATCATAGTTGATTGTTTTCCAGGTTCCTTTCCATGAAAAACAGGACCAATTTCGTAAAGCATTAAATCCTCATAATTTCTATTTATGTTTTTTTTTACTGCTATCATTAAATTAGAGTAGAGAGATGATCTTAGAACATCTAAGTCACTCGATATTGGGTTCGATAATTTAATTTCTTCTTTTAATTCAGAAAAAGAGTTATCTATATTTGAATCTGTAAAAGACCATGTGATTGCTTCCATAAACCCTTTGGATGCTACAGATCTTTGGGCAAAATGAAAAAGTTTTTGTCTACTATTTAACGTTTCTTTAATATTTTCTTTTTCTGGGGCAATAAGAGGTATATTTTGATATCCTTTTATTCTTACAAGCTCTTCGATTAGATCTATGTCTTCCTTGAGATCTGGTCGCCATGATGGGGGCAAAACTTTAATACTTTTTTTTGCATTTTTAACTTCGCAGCCCAATGAAAATAATATTTTTTTTATTTCAGAATTTGTAATTGAAAACCCAATTACGTTTAAAAAATTTTCATAATTTAAATCTATTAATTTAATATTTTTTTTTAAATTACCTGCAATTGAGAATTTGCTGGCTTCACCACCACAGATATCCAAAACCATACACATTGCTAATTCTAATCCCATTTTTACTGAGTTTGGATCTATACCTCTCTCGAATCTGTATTTTGCGTCAGTATCAATATTTAAATTTTTTGCAGTCTTTCTTGTCTCGGAAGGATAAAAATAAGCTGACTCTATTAAAATATTTTTAGTCGAAAATTCTGTACCAGATCTAGTTCCACCAATAATTCCTCCTAGACCTAAAATTCCTGTTCGATCAGTAATCGAACACATTTCGTTCTCTAGACTATATTTTTTATTATCAAGAGCCTCAAAAGTTTCACCTTTTTTAGAGTTTCTTACTATTATTTCTTTGTCAATTTTGTCAGCATCATATGCGTGCAAAGGTCTATTTAAATCAAACATTATATAATTTGTAATATCAACAATTGCTGAAATAGGTTTTAATCCAAGTGATTTTATTCTATTTTTTAACCAATCTGGACTTTCTTTATTTTCAACATTTTTTATATACACGCTTCCGAACAAAGCGCAGCCTTGATTTTTTTCTTTCTTTATAGAAACTTTAATTGGTTGTTTAAATTTTTGACTTATTTTTATAGGAGGTTGTTTCTTTAATTGCCCTAAACCTGATGCAGCTAAATCTCTTGCAATACCTCTAACACCTAAACAATCAGGTCTATTAGGTGTAATAGATATATCGATAACCTCTTCTGACAAACTTTTAAAATATTTTTTGCCTATATTTTTTTCATTTTCTCTTAATTCAATAATTCCATCTTTGTCTGAAGATTGTTCAAGTTCATTTCCAGAACAAAGCATACCAAAAGATTCAATTCCTCTAATTTTTGCTACCTTTAATTTCATTTTTGTTTTCGGAATGATTGATCCAGGAGGGGCATAGACAGTAAACAGTCCCTCTCTTGCATTTAGAGCTCCACAAACAACTTTTACTAAGCTTTCATTACCTATATCAACATCACAAAGTTTAAGTTTATCTGCATTTGGATGTTTTTGAGACTTAATAACTTTACAAATAATAAAATTATCTAAATCACTGCTTGGTGACTTTACGCTTTCAACTTCAAGGCCAATTTCAGTCAAGCGCTCAACTACTTGTTTTAAATTTGCTTTAGTTGATAAATGATTTTTTAACCAAGAAAGTGAAGCAATCATCTGCTAAGACCTCTATAATTTGTAGGAACATCTAGAGGGTCGAAGCCATAAAACTCTAACCATCTTATATCACTTTCAAAAAAAGCTCTAAGATCATTAATTCCGTATTTTAACATAGCTAAACGATCTATCCCAACACCAAAGGCATAACCTTGATATTGTTTAATATTTACTTTCGCATTTTTAAGGACAGTAGGATGTACCATTCCACAACCAAGGATTTCTAACCATTTGTCACCCTCACCAATTTTAATTTTTCCATTTTCTATTTTATATCCAATGTCAACTTCTGCTGACGGCTCAGTAAAAGGAAAGTGGCTAGGTCTAAATCTTATTTTTACTTCTTCTACTTCAAAAAATTTTTTCAGAAAATAATACAAACATCCTTTTAAATGACCCATATTAATATTTTTTCCAATATGTAAACCCTCAAGTTGATGAAACATAGGTGAATGTGGCTGATCACTATCGCGTCTATAAGTTCTTCCAGGAGCAATTATTTTAAATGGTGGCTTATTTTTTAACATTGTTCTAATTTGAACTGGAGATGTATGAGTTCGCAAAAGTAAATCTTTAGATTGATCAAGATAAAAAGTATCATGCATGTCTCTAGCTGGATGGTTTTCTGGTGTATTTAGTGCAGAAAAATTATAATATTCATTTTCTACATCAGGCCCCTCTTCAACAGAAAAACCAATTTCGGAAAAAATAGTAGTCACTTCATCTATAACTTGTGATACAGGATGAATTTTTCCAGAAAAATGAGTTCGTCCAGGCAAAGTTACATCAATCTTTTCATTTTCAAGTTTTTTATTAATTTCTAGCTGGTCGAAATCGTTAAGTTTTTTTTTAAGAATTTCTGTAACTTTTATTTTTAATGAGTTAAGTTTCGAAGCATATTCTTTTCTTTGCTCTTGGTCTAAGCTTCCAATTTTTTTAAATAGCTCTGTAAGAATACCTTTTTTCCCAAAAATTTCTGTTTTAACAACATTATAAGAATTGCGATCACTTATATTTTTTATTTTGTCTAAAATTCCAGATTCTATTTGATTAAAATTTTCCATTGTATTTTGATATTTTTACTACTTTTCCACGCCTCCCCAAATCAGTTTTAAATTAGTTTCAAGTTGTAAACAAGAAATGATTGAGTAGTTAGATTTATCGTAATAAACTAAATATAATTTGGGTAATTAATAGTACTTTTAATTTAGGTTGGATTGTACTTTTTTTACTATGGATTTGAATATTTCGGGGTTGTTATAAGCAATATCTGCTAATACTTTTCTATCTAGTTTAATACCAGATTTATTTAATCCATTTATGAATTTAGAGTAAGTTATTCCCTCAGCTCTCACGCCAGCATTTATTCTTTGTACCCACAAAGATCTAAATTCTCTTTTTTTAGCTTTTCTATCTCTATAAGCATATTGCATTGCTTTTTCCAATGCTTGCTTGGCTACACGAATAGTATTTTTTCTTCTACCGTATTGTCCTTTAACTTGCTTTAAAACTTTTTTATGTCTTGCGTGGCTTGTTACGCCTCTTTTTACTCTTGCCATTTTAACCTCTTAAGCTGTAAGGCATATAAGACTTAACGATTTTTGAGTCTTGTTTCGACATTATTGTAGTGCCTCTTTTTTTTCTTATTTGAGAATTTGTTCTTTTAATCATACCATGTCTTTTTCCAGCTTGACCCATTTTGATCTTACCTTTTGCAGTTAATCTAAATCTTTTTTTTGCTGAACTTTTAGTTTTTAATTTAGGCATAATTTCAAGCAGGTTATACAAATTTTATATTTACTTTACAATACAATTATATCGGTTGGATTATCATAATCATTTGTCTACCTTCAAATTTGGGATGTATTTCTACTTTTCCAATAGTATTTGTGTCAGCAATAATACGTTTCATTAGTTTATAACCTAAATCTGTAAACTGCATCTCTCTTCCTCTGAATTGGACTGTGAATTTAACTTTATCACCTTTTGTTAAAAATTTTTGTGCATTTTTTACTTTAAAAGTATAATCATGAATTTCTGTAGTAGGTCTAAGTTTAATTTCCTTTAAGTTAACTATTTTCTGTTTTTTTTTAGCTTTGTTTGTTTTTTTTTGTATATCATATTTATATTTTCCAATATCAATAATTTTGCAAACTGGTGGGTGAGCGTTGGGTGAAATTTCAATTAAATCTAACCCTTCTTGTTTAGCAATATTAATTGCTTCAGATGTAGCAAGTGTTCCAAGATTTTTTCCATCACTGCTGATAACTTGAACTTGAGGTGCTCGTATTCTCTCGTTTGCTTTTGGCCCTCTTGGCTTAGTTCTTCTTTGAAAATAATTTTGTTTTTGAAATGCCACTTAATTAATAGGAAATTTGTTTTGTTGAGATATTTTTTTAATTGCCTGGTCTAGCAATAAAGTTTCTTGTTTTTCAGATCCTAATTTTCTTATTGTAATACTTTTATTTTTTACTTCTTTTTCACCACAAATTAATAAAAGCGGAACCTTAGATAAAGAATGTTCTCTTATTTTGTAATTTATTTTTTGATTTTTTAAATCCACTTCGGTGTTTATACCTGCTTTCGTCAGTTGTTCAAATATATTTTTTGCATAATTATCAAATTCTGATGCAATTGGAAGCACTACTGCTTGCAAAGGGGCCAACCATAAAGGCAATTTGCCAGCATAATGTTCAATTAAAATTCCAATAAACCTTTCAAGTGAACCAAAAAGTGCTCTATGTAACATTACTGGTATTTTTTTTGATCCATCGTTAGAGATATAAGTAGCACCAAGACGCTCTGGAAGGTTTAAATCAACTTGCAAAGTTCCGCACTGCCAGTCTCTTCCGATAGCATCTCTTAATACAAATTCAATTTTTGGTCCATAGAATGCACCTTCTCCTTTATTAATTTCATATTTTAATTTCGTTTTTTTTACTGCTTCAAGCAATGCTTGTTCTGACTTATCCCAGATTTTGTCATCCCCAACTCTTGTATCGGGTCTATCTGAATACTTTAATAAAACATTTTCAAATCCAAGATCTTTGTAAATTTCTAGTATTAAATTAGTTACTATTAAACATTCATCAGTAATTTGTTCTTCCGTACAAAAAATATGTGCATCATCTTGTGTAAATGCTCTAACCCTTAATAGACCATGTAGTGCGCCTGAAGGTTCATATCTATGCACTTTACCAAACTCTGATAGTTTAAGAGGGAGGTCTCTATAACTTTTAAGACCCTGGTTATACACTTGTATACATCCTGGACAATTCATGGGTTTTATAGCAAATATTTTTTTGTCTGGAGTTTCTGAAGTATACATATGTTCCCCAAATTTTTCCCAATGGCCTGACTTTTCCCATAAAGTTTTATCTAAAATTTCGGGTGTATTAATTTCTTTATATCCTGCATTTTTCTGTTTCAGTCTCATATAATTTATTAAAGTTTGAAATAAAGACCATCCTTTATCATGCCAAAATACTGCGCCTGGACTTTCTTCACGAAAATGAAATAAATCCATTTCTTTACCAAGCTTTCTATGATCTCGTTTTTCTGCCTCTTCTAATCTCAGAAGGTATGAGTCTAAATCTTTTTTACTACTCCAACATGTTCCGTATATTCTTTGCAGCATTTCATTATCTGAATTTCCTCTCCAATAAGCTCCTGAAACTTTCGTAAGTTTAAAAGCTTTTCCAATTTTACCCGTTGAAGGAAGGTGTGGGCCTTTACACAAATCGTGCCATTTGCCATGATGATAGATAGAAACTTCTTCATTTTTTGGAATATCGGTTATTATTTCTGCTTTATAGTGTTCTCCTATTTCTTTAAAATGTTTTATAGCTTCATCTCTTTTCCAAACTTCTCTTTTAGTTAAATCATTTCGGTCTACTATTTCTTTCATCTTGTTTTCAATTTTTTTAAGATCATCATTGGTAAAAGGTTCTTTTCTTGCAAAATCATAATAAAAACCATCTTCTATAACTGGACCAATCGTTACTTGAGTCTTTGGAAACAATTCTTGAACAGCCATTGCCAATATATGTGCAGCGTCATGCCTGATAACTTCTAGACCTTCTTTATCTTTAGATGTAATAATTTTAACTTCTACATCTGTTTCTATTAAAAAGCTTAAATCTTTTAGCACGCCATTTACACTCATTATGCACGCATCTTTGGCTAAGGATTTGCTAATTTTATTAGCTATTTCAAAACCATCAATTTTTTTTGAGAACGGTATTTTTTTACCATCTGATAATTTTATATCTGGCATTTATCAGGACAACTCTATCAATTTTTTATATTCAGTAAAGGTGCTCTGGCACATTTTATCAACATCAAATTTTTTTAATACATTTTTTCTACCCTCAATACCGATAGATTTCAATGAATTATAGTCTTTTTGCATTACTATCGCTATTAAATTTGCTAAATCAACTGGATCTTTATTATTAAATAAATAACCAGTTTTATCTTTAATTATAGTTTCTATTGAACCTCCTATATTACTAGCAATAATTGGCACTTGCATTGCTTGTGCTTCTACCGCAATTCTTCCAAAAGCCTCTGGTTCGGAAGAACAAGAACAAACTAAATTGGCAATTCCATAAGCAACTGGCATCACATCACAATGGTCAATAAATTTTATTATTTTATTTAATCTGTGTTGCAAAACTAAATCGATAAGTTGTTTTTTATAAACATTTCTTCCTTGATCACCACCAAGAATAATTGCTTCATGTGGAGGAATGTCGTTTCTTTCACTTAATAGTTTAATTGCTTCAATAAATATTTTTTGACCTTTCCAATATGTCAGTCTGCCTGGTAATAATATAATAAATTTATTTCTGTTAATATTATATTGATTAGAAAATTTATCTAATTTTATTGGTAAAATTTTTTGGTGATTATAATACTTGGTGTTTATTCCTCTAAAAATTACCATGAGTTTTTTATTTCTTTTCAAAAAAAACTCTCCGTAATTTTCATTTATATGTGAAAAAATAAAATTAGATCCTGCTATAACTAGGTTGGATCTAACCATAATAGAATTATAAAGTTTTTTTAATTTATTGCTAAAGTTATATGTCCCATGGAATGTTGTGACAAATTTTCTAAACGTCAGTTTTGATGCTAAAAAACAAGACCAAGCTGGGGCTCTACTTCTGGCATGTATAATATCAATATTATAAATCAATACTACAAAAGAGATGATTATCGCATTTAAAAATATTAAAAGAATATTTTTTGAGTGAACAGGAAGCTTAAATATTTTTACTTTTTCTTTATTTATAAACTTAAGTAACTCTCCTCCACTAGTAATGATAAAAGATTTGACATCGTGTTCAGGCAAAAAATGAGCTAAATCGTAACAACCCGTTTCAGCACCTCCGTATCCTAGTCTAGGTATAACTTGTAAAACTTTTATTTTTTTTTTCATTTTTTTGAATTATTATAATATGTCACATGACTTACAAAAAATCTAAATATTTTATAACTAAAGAAAATAGAAAAATTAAATATATATTTGCTAAAAAAAACAGCCAAATTACAGTAGTTTTTTTTCATGGTTTCATGTCTGACATGGTGGGTAAAAAACCCAATTTTATTGAAAAATTTTGCGAAAAAAATAAAATAAATTTTCTTAAATTTGAATATTCAGGGCATGGTAAGTCTAAAGGAAAATTTATAGACGGAAATATTTCAAAATGGACAAATGAAGCTAAACAATTAATTAAATCGAAAATTGAAAATAACAATAATTTAATTTTTATAGGATCAAGCATGGGAAGTTGGATAGCACTAAATTTATTCCCAAATTTTAAAAACCAAATTAAGGGTTTTGTTGGTATTGCTTCTGCCCCTGAATTTTTAGAAAATCTAATGTGGAAAAAATTTTCTAAAAAGATAAAAAAAATAATTTTATCTAAAAAAATTTATTATCTCAAAAGTGGAGATTATACTTACCCAATAACTAAACAATTAATTTTAGATGGAAGAAAAAATAAAATTTATATTAATAAAGCTAATTCAAATGTACCAATTATATTATTTCATGGAACAAAAGATGAAATTGTTCCTTTAGAATATTCAAAAAAAATTATAAAAAAATTTAAAAATTCAAAATCTAAATTAGTTCAAATACAAAATGGCAATCATAGTTTATCAAGATTAATAGATTTAAAAAAAATATGTTTTGAATTAAAATTTTTGATAAAATTAATTAATTAAATTATACAGCTTCAGCAATTATTTTTTTTAATGATAATGGATTAGATAATTTATTTAACATTTCTTTTGGGCAAACTTGTTTAAAATTTTTTATTTCATATTTAAAATTAAATAATATTTTTTCAGCTATTTTTGAATTTGTTTCTTTAAAATGTTCTTCAATCAAATTTTTTAAGTATTTTTTCCAGTATTCAGTTTCTAGATTTTGCCAAATTACAGACTCTGAATTTACATAGTTTTCAAATTCATTATTAATATCGTAAACAAATGCCATACCTCCGGTCATACCTGCAGCAAAATTATCTCCAACTTTTCCAAGGATTACTACACATCCACCTGTCATATATTCACATCCATTAGAATCGCAGCCTTCTATTACAGATTCGGCTCCAGAGTTTCTAACTGCAAATCTTTCACCTGATTGACCTGCTGCAAAGAGTTTCCCAGATGTGGCTCCATAAAGCACTGTATTTCCTATAATAGTATTTTCATTGCTTATTAAATTACTTTCCAAAGGTGGCTTAACTACTATTGTTGCTCCAGAAAGGCCTTTGCCAACATAGTCATTGGCATCACCAATCAAATTTAATTTTAATCCTTTTATTCCAAAAGCTCCCAAAGATTGCCCCGCAGAACCTTTTAGATTAATTACGATAGTATTTTTTTCAATTTCTGAATTTCTAAATTTTTTATAAATATAATGTGATAGCCTTGTACCAACTGCTCTATTGGTGTTTTTAACTTTAAAGTTTATATTTATTTTACTTTGTCCTTCAGGCAATTCTTTTATTTCATTATAAATCTCCTCATCTAAAGTGGGTGGTACTTGATTTATTAATCCTGGTAAGCAATACCTATTATTTTCACCAGGATCTGCTTGAACTAAAAGTGGACTTAAATCTAAATCATCTAAATTTGATGTTCCTCTACTCACCTGTTTAAGGAGATCTGTTCTTCCAACAATTTCATTTAATTCTTTGAAACCAAGATTAGATAAAATTTCCCTAACTTCTTCTGCAATAAAATTAAATAAATTTACAACTTTTTCTGGTGTACCTCCAAATTTTTTTCTTAAATCTTCATCTTGTGTACAAACTCCAACAGGACAAGTGTTCGAGTGACATTGACGAACCATGATACATCCCATGGCTACTAAAGACGTTGTTCCAATCCCAAATTCTTCTGCACCCATCATTGCTGCAATGACGATGTCTCTTCCAGTTTTTATTCCTCCATCAGTTCTTAATGTAACTTTATGTCTAAGATTGTTTAGTGTTAATATTTGATTAACTTCAGTAAGACCCATCTCCCAAGGTATACCAACATACTTAACGCTAGTTTGTGGGCTAGCCCCTGTTCCACCAGAATGTCCAGATATTAAAATTACATCTGCTTTTGCTTTTGCTACGCCAGCTGCTATGGTTCCGATTCCAGTGGAGGCTACTAATTTTACACCTACTCTTGCTTTTGGATTGGTTTGTTTAAGATCATAAATTAGTTGAGCTAAATCTTCTATTGAATAGATATCATGGTGTGGTGGTGGTGATATCAAAGTCACTCCAGGTGTCGAATGTCTTAGTTTTGCTATGTATTTTGATACTTTGAAACCAGGAAGCTGTCCTCCTTCTCCAGGTTTGGCCCCCTGAGAAATTTTAATTTCGATTTCATTGCAATTATTTAAATACTCTATTGTTACACCAAATCGTGCAGAAGCAATCTGTTTAACTTTAGAATTTGCACTATCTCCATTTTCTTTTTTTATAAATCTTTTAGGATCCTCACCTCCTTCTCCACTACAAGATGCAGCTCCTATTCTATTCATTGCAATAGCTAAAGTTTCATGCGCCTCAGTTGACAATGCCCCAAGGGACATACTTCCACTTCCAAATCTTTTTCTGATTTCCTTGATACTTTCTACCTCTTTGATGTCTATTGGTTTTCCTAATTTTTTAAAATCTAAAAGATCTCTTAAATTTATTAGTCCAAGTTCGTAAATTCCTTTAGTATATTTTTTATAAATATCATACGAGTTGTTAGTTACAGCACTTTGTAACATATGAATCAACTTTCCTTGATATTGGTGTGTTTCACCATTTTTTCTATATTTATAAATTCCACCTATTGGAAGAATTGAAATATTTTTTTGAAAAGCTTTATTGTGTAGCTTTTTAATTTTTTTCTCAATACCGTTAATTCCTATACCTGATATTCTAGAAATCATTCCTGGAAAATACTTTGCTACAAGCGATCTACTTAAACCTACAGCTTCAAAATTGCAGCCTCCTCTATATGAGCTTAAAACAGATATGCCCATTTTAGACATAATTTTAAGAAGACCATTATCTATTGATTTTGTATATCTTTGAACACATTCTTCGAAAGTGATATTTCCAAATAATTTTTTTTCATATCTTTGATGTATTGAATCAAAAGCGATATAAGCGTTTACTGTTGTAGCTCCAACTCCTAACAAAACTGCATAGGAATGTGTATCTAGAACATCCCCAGTTTGAATATTTAATGATACAAAACCTCTTATACCTAGGTCTATAAGTCTTGAATTGATTGCTCCAATAGCAAGAACCATTGGTACACCTGCTTTTTTTTCATTAATTCCTTTATCGCTTAAGATTAAATGTTTGACTCCTTCTCTGACTGCGATTTCTGCTTCGGATCTTAGTTCATCTAATCTTTCTTTTAAACTTCTTCCAACTTGAAAAGTGCAATCTAAAATTTTTAAATTTTCTTTAAAGAAATTTGCAAGTTTTTCAAATTGTGCGTTTGATAAAACTGGGCTTTCAAGAACATAAATGTTTTCTTTGGTTAAATTTTCAAAATCAAGAATGTTACCGGTATTTCCAAAACGTGTTTTTAAACTCATAACCTCATTTTCTCTTAGTGAATCTATGGGGGGGTTTGTAACTTGGCTAAAGTTTTGTCTAAAAAAATGTGATAATGGACGATAGACATCAGATAATACTGCTACAGGAGTGTCATCACCCATGGATCCAATTGCCTCCTTAGCGTCTTCTACCATGGGCTGTAAAATAAGTTCTAAATCTTCAATATTTATTCCAGCTAAGAATTGTCTACGTCTTAATTCGTCTCCTTTAAAAATAAATTTTTCTTTGTCAGTGCTTATTTTTTTATCTAGATCAATTATTTGTTTATTATACTTTTTGTAATCTTTAGAAATTTGATTTTTAAGACTTTTGCTATCAAAAACTTTTCCTTTTTCAAGATCGATTGCTATTGCTTGGCCCGGTCCCAGCCTACCTTTAAAAATAATTTTATTATCTTCAAAAGGAATCATGCCAGTTTCTGATCCCGCAAAAAGAAGTTTATCAGAAGTAACTGTGTATCTTAATGGACGCAATCCATTTCTATCTTGAGCAGCTATAATCCATTTTCCGTCCGTAGCAGCGATTGCTGCAGGACCATCCCATGGCTCAATTGTGCTATTTAAGAAATTAAATAATTGTTGATGGTGCTTCGAAACAGTTTTCCTTCTCTTTGACCATGCGTCTGGAATTAGCATGAGTTTTGCTAAAGGAACTGATTTTCCAGATCTAACAAGTAACTCAAATACATTATCCAATGCAGCTGAATCAGAATTGCCGGATGCAATAACTGGTTTTAGAGAATCAATATCTTCAAAAAGTTTACTACTCATGTCTTGTTCGTGAATTTTCATCCAGTTTATATTACCTTTAATTGTATTAATTTCTCCATTATGGGCTAAGGTTCTAAAAGGTTGAGCTAAATCCCAGCTTGGAAAAGTATTTGTGGAATATCTTTGATGAAAAATTGCAAATCTTGAAATAAAACGATGGTCTTGTAAGTCTGGATAAAAATCTGACAAAGCCTCGGCTAAAAACATCCCTTTATAAATAACAGATCTAGAACTAAATGAAGATATATAAAAATCTTTTAATTTTAATAAATTTGATTGCTTCTCAATTTTTTTTCTAATAACAAACAAATCTCTTTCAAGGTTGTCATTCTTTAAATCTTTATCGTTAGATTTAAAAATTACTTGAACAATTTCTGGTCTAGTGCTTTCTGCTTTTTTACCAAGAACTTTAGTATTCACTGGTACTTGTCTCCATCTATAAATATAATAGTTTTTACTTAACAATTCATTTTCTACGATAGTTTTACATTTTTCTTGCGAACTATAATCATTTCTTGGAAGAAAAATCATACCCACACAAATTTTTCCTTCGTCATGCCTTCGACCTGCATTTTCTATTCGCTCAATAAAAAATTCATTTGGTATTTCGATATGAATTCCGGCCCCATCACCAGTTTTTCCATCTGAATCTACGGCACCTCTATGCCATACTGCTTTTAGTGCCTTTATTCCTAATTCAACAACTTTCCTTGATTTTTTTCCTTCTGTTGAAGCAATAAAGCCAACTCCACATGCATCATGTTCGTAACTAGGGTGATATATTTTTTTATCAATTAATTTTTTTAAATTTTTTTTATATAATTTCATTTTATGCAGCTTTTATTTTATTTATTTTTCTACTCTCTAAAAATTTTTGTATAGCTAATGCCGCTTCTCTTCCGTCTCTTATTGCCCAGACAACAAGCGAAGCTCCTCTAACAATATCACCAGCTGCAAAAATGCCTGGTATATTTGTTTCCATAGATTTCATATCAATTTTTATTGTACCCCATTTGGAAACTTCGAGTTCAAAGTTATTGAATAACTTTGGTAAATTTTCTGGATCAAACCCAAGTGCTTTAATTATTATATCTGCTTTTATTTCAAAATCAGAATTAGGTATCGGTTCAGGTTTTTTTCTACCTGACGAGTCTGGGTTTCCTAATTTTATTCTTTCAACTAATAAAGAAGAAACTTTATCTGAACCTATAAACTTTTTTGGATTTGATAGCCAAATGAATTTTATTCCTTCTTCTTCGGCATTATTAACCTCACGAGCTGAGCCTGGCATATTTTCTTTGTCTCTTCTATAGAGACATTTCACAGATTTTGCGTTTTGTCTTATTGCTGTTCTCACGCAATCCATTGCAGTATCTCCACCACCAATTACTATAACATTTTTATTTTGTGCATTTAAAGTCCCACTCTCAAACTTTTCCACCCTATCTCCCAAACCTTTTCTATTTGATGCAGTTAAAAAATCCATTGCTGGAAAAATATTTTTTAAATTATGTCCTGGTATTTCAACTTCCCTTGCTTTGTATACACCAGTTGCTATAAGAACCGCATCATGTTTTTTTTTTAACTCTTTAAGAGATATATTTTTTCCAATTTCTGAATTTAATTCAAATTTTATCCCACCTTCTTTTAAAATATTAGTTCGTCTCTCAACTATATTTTTTTCTAATTTAAAATTTGGTATTCCATAAATTAAAAGGCCACCCGCTCTATCGTATCGATCATAAATAGTTATTTGATATCCTAATTTTTTAAGTTCTTCTGCGCAGGCTAGTCCAGCTGGACCTGCTCCAATAATTCCTACTGATTGGTCTAATTCTTTTTCATTTTTAATTGGTTTAATCCAACCTTTTTCCCAGGCAGTATCAGTAATATATTTTTCTACAGAGCCAATTGTAACTGTTCCATGACCAGATTGTTCAATTACACAATTTCCTTCACACAAACGATCTTGGGGACATATTCTTCCACAAATTTCTGGCATGTTATTTGTGCTATGTGCCAATTCATTGGCTTCTTGTAGTCTTCCTTCTGCTGCAAGTTTTAACCAATCAGGAATATTATTATGCAAAGGGCAATGTACTTGACAAAATGGGACACCGCATTGTGAACATCTGCTTGATTGTTGTTTTGCTTTTTCATGAATAAATTCATCATATATTTCCTTAAAGTCATCAACTCTACTATTAACTTCTCTTTTTTTTGGTGTTTGTTGATTAAGCTCCACAAATTTGAGCATTTTTTCTGTCATATTATTACCTTTGTCTACTACCTTTATATCACTATTTATAAGGGGAAAAGAATTTTTAGGACATAAGAACTGACCTTTATTGTAAAAAATCCAAGTATTTTGTCATTTATATTGCATATCTGCTATGCAATACTAATTTAAATGCTTTCATCTATAGAAATTTTAATTTTGTCAGCGGTGCAGGGTATATCTGAGTTTTTGCCTGTTAGTTCCTCAGCACACATTATTTTAATATCTAAATATTATGTTTTTAATAACCAGAATTTATTAATTGATATTTGCCTTCATCTGGGTTCATTAATTGCAATTGTAATTTATTTTAGAAACGAATTATATAATCTTATAACAAATAAAATATTTTTAATTAAAGTTCTTATAGCAACTGCACCTATAATTCCGATTGGGTACTTTCTTTATCAAACAGGATTAATTGATCAGTTCAGAAACTTAAAAGTTATAGCTTGGATGACTTTGGTATTTGGTATTCTTTTGTACATAAGTGATAAAAAAAAAGCTAATCAAAAAATTGATTCTGATTTTACATACAAAAAAGCATTGATTTTTGGTTTATTCCAAACGTTATCACTTATGCCTGGGGTAAGTAGATCGGGAATAACAATTACTTCTGGGAGAATTTTGGGTTTTAGCAGATTTGATTCTGCTAAAATTTCATTTATACTAGCAATCCCGGCTCTAAGTGCTGCAAGCGCTCTTGGAATATATAATGTTGCTAGAGAAGGTAGTGCTGAACTTAACTTCTTGGCTATTATTGCTGTTCTATTTTCTTTTATATTTTCCTACGTAACTATTGTACTTTTTTTAAATTTTATTAGAAAATTTAGCTTGAGTGTATTTGTAATTTATAGAATTATCCTTGGTTTATTTTTATTATCAATAGCTTATCTCTAGTTTTTTTTATAAATCGGAGCTACTTGCGAAAGCATGACTCCTATAAGAATAAGAAAGCACCCAATAATATTATTTAATCCTAATATTTGATCTAATATTATCCAGGCAGCAATTGCAGCAAAAACACCCTCCAAAGAAAATATAATTGCTGCAGGCGCCGGTGAGATATTTTTTTGCGCATATATTTGCAAGGTAAATGCTATGCCACCAGATAATGTACCTGCATAAATTATTGATATAGATTCATTCAAAATATTTGAAATTGTTATTGTTTCAAAAAGAATTGCAAAAAATATAGATAAAAGTCCAACTACTAAAGCTTGAAGTGCCCCAAAAAATAAAGGCAAATTAAAATTTTTAATAAATTTTCCAATAAATATAATATGTAAACTCCAAAAAAAAGCGCAGACTATAACTAAACTGTCTCCTAATCGAACTACAGAATTTGAAAAGTCACTTAAAAGATAAACGCCAATAAAACAAAATAAAACAGAAGGCCAAATGCTCCAGTGCGGCGACTTAGAAAAAAATATAAAAAGAATAATTGGGACCATAGGAACATAGAAAATTGTGAAAAAGGCAGCATTTGCTACATCTGTATAAAGTAAAGCAGCCTGCTGCACGTATGTACCTAAAAATAGGAATAAGCCCACCCAAATTAATAGTTTATAAAACAATTTTTTATTTTTATTTATCTCTTTAATAATTTTTTTTTTTTCAAACATTAAAGCAAATGGAATAATAGAGAGAAATCCAATTAAAAATCTTGTTCCATTAAAAGTAAGAGGGCCAATTTTATCCATACCTGTATCTTGAGCTATAAAAGTTGTTCCCCAAATAAAAGTACATAAAAATGCACTTAATAAAGAAGTTGATTTAGACATAAGTTTAGACTGCTAGTGCTAGTTTATAAGCAAAATCTTTACCTAAACTTTCTTTAAGATGCACGCAAAATCTGGCGCCTTCTGCTCCATCAATAACTCGATGATCATATGACAATGATAATGGTAGCATAATTCTGCTTTGATATTTATCTCCCATAAATACTTGTTTTCTTTCTGCTCTACCGACTCCAAGGATAGCAACTTCGGGTTGGTTAATAATTGGTGTAAAAAAACTACCCCCTATACTTCCTAAACTTGAAATTGTCATCGATCCTCCAAAAAATTCTTTTTTATCAATTTTAAGTTCTGCAGAAAGTTTACTCACACTTTTTAATTCTTTTCCTAGTGTTTTTATATCTTTTTTATCCGCGTCTCTAATTTTTGGAACCATTAAACCATGGGGTGTGTCGATAGCTACTCCAATATGATAATACTTTTTATATATAATTTTTTGATTTCCTAAATCTAGAGAGGAATTAAAATTTGGGTAATCTTTAAGCGCCTTGACTACTGCCCTAATAATAAAAGCAAGAGGAGTTACTGAAATTTTTGCTCCAGTATATAAATCTCTTAAAGATTTTCTAAATAATTCCATCTCTGTAATATCTGCTTCGTCGTGCTGTGTGACATGTGGAATTTCACTCCATGATTTTTGTAAATGAGGTCCAGCAATTTTTTTTATTCTTGGTATTGATTTTGTTTCAATTTCTCCAAATTCTGAATAATCATATGTTTGTGCTAAGGTTTCCTTTTTTTTTAATGATTTTCCTGAAAGGGATTTTTTAACAAATTTTTTTATATCTTCTTCATTAATCCTTCCTTCTCTTTGAGATCCTTCCACTAAATGCAAATCAGCTCCGACTTCTCTTGCAAACTTTCTAGCTTTCGGACTAGCACTAATAGTGGATATTTTCTGTTCTTTCATTTTTATAAAACAGTTGGGAATGGTTTATTTTTATCTATTTTATACTTTTTCATTGCTTCATCTACATGTGTGGATGGGATAAGCTGTTCTTTGGCTAAAGCACTCAATGTATATGTTACAATGTGTTCTTTATCAACTTCAAAAAAGTTTCTTAAATTTTTTCTACTGTCGCTTCTTCCATATCCATCAGTTCCCAAAGAATAAAACGATTTAGTGGTATACGGTCTTATTTGATCCACGAAACTTCTCATATAATCAGATGCTGCTATAATTGGACCATCTCTTTTACTTAAGCAATGTTCTACATAAGATTTTTCTGGTTTAGTGTTGGGGTTAAGAAGATTTTTTCTTTCTACTTCCATCCCATTTTTTCTTAGTTCATTAAAACTTGTAACACTCCAAACATCGCTATCAATATTATATTCTTTAGCTAGTATTTCAGCAGCAGATATAATTTCTCTTAAAATTGAACCACTCCCTAATAATTGAACTTTTGTTTTACCTTTGTTGCTAAATTCTTTAAATAAATACATCCCTTTAAGAATACCTTTTTCACAGTCTTTAGGCATTTCTGGATGTTTATAATTTTCATTCATTGTTGTTAAATAATAAAAAATATTTTCCTGGTTATTGTGCATTCTTCTTAGTCCATCTTGAAAAATAATTGCTAACTCGTATGCAAATGTTGGGTCATAGCTTATGCAATTAGGTACAGTAGAAGCTAACAATTGGCTATGACCGTCTTGATGTTGCAATCCTTCTCCAGCTAAAGTAGTTCTTCCTGATGTTGCTCCAACAAGAAATCCTCTTGTTTGTGAATCTCCCGCTGCCCAAATAAGATCCATTACTCTTTGGAAGCCAAACATGGAATAAAAAGTGTAAACTGGTATCATTTCTAAATCATGGTTGGTGTAAGAAGTTCCTGCGGCTATAAAAGAAGACATTGCCCCAGTTTCAGTTATACCTTCCTCTAATACTTGACCTTTTTTGTCTTCTCTATATGAACTTAATTGTTCGGAATCTTCTGGTTCATATTTTTGTCCTTCATGCGCATAAATTCCAATCTTTCTAAAAAAACCTTCCATTCCAAATGTTCTAGCTTCATCAGGAATAATAGGTACTAATCTAGGTGAAATATTTTTATCTCTCAATAAATTTGTTAACATTCTAACTAATGCCATAGTGGTTGACATTTCTCGATTTCCAGAAGATTTTAACATATTTTCAAAAATATCTTTTGCTGGTTTTTTTATTTGCTTAGCAAAAGATGTCCTTTCTGGTAAATTGCCTCCAAGTTTCATTCTTCTTTCTTTTAAATATTTAATTTCAGTAGAATTTTCTGCAGGTTTATAAAATTCTACATTTTTAACTTGTTTGTCTGTAAGAGGGATATCAAAACGATCTCTATAATGTAGTAAATCTTCTTCATCTAATTTTTTCTGTTGATGGGTGATATTTATGCTTTCTCCAGATTTTCCCATACCATAACCCTTAATAGTTTTTGCTAAAATTACAGTAGGTTTGCCTTTTGTTTTCATTGCTTCATCATAAGCTGCATAGACTTTATGGGGGTCATGACCGCCTCTATTAAGTTTCCATATATCTCTATCTGTCATTGAAGATACTAAATTTTTCAGCTCAGGATATTTTCCAAAAAATTTTTCTCTTACATAAGAACCATTGTTAGCTTTAAATGCCTGATATTCGCCATCAACACATTCATTCATTCTTTTGATCAACAGGCCAGTTGTATCTTTAGCTAAAAGCTGATCCCAGTAAGATCCCCAAATAACTTTTATTACATTCCATCCTGCTCCTCTAAAGATACCTTCTAGTTCCTGAATAATTTTTCCATTTCCTCTAACAGGGCCATCTAATCTTTGTAAATTACAATTAATGACAAATATAAGATTATCTAATTTTTCTCTTGAGGCTAAACTAATTGCTCCTAAAGATTCAGGTTCATCAGTTTCTCCATCTCCCAAAAAAGTCCATATCTTTCTACCTTCATCTTTTATTAATCCTCTATTAATTAAATATTTTGTAAATCTAGCTTGATAGATTGATAAAACCGGTCCAAGCCCCATTGATACAGTTGGAAACTGCCAAAACTTTGGCATTAACCAAGGGTGCGGATAAGATGACAGGCCGTCTACGCCTACCTCTTGTCTAAAATTTCCTAACTGATTTGCCGACAATCTTCCTTCTAAAAATGCCCTAGCGTACATTCCAGGTGCGCTATGTCCTTGAAAATAAACTAAATCTCCACCAAATTTATTGTTTTTGGCTCTCCAAAAATGATTCATTCCAACATCATAAAGTGTTGCAGCAGAAGCAAACGTGCCTATATGACCTCCCAATTCAGGATTTTTCTTGTTTGCTTTAACTACCATGGCTGCCGCATTCCACCTAATTAAGGATCGTATTCTTCTTTCAATATTTTGATCTCCTGGAGATTTAACTTCAGCTTCAACAGGTATAGTATTTATATATGGAGTAATCCGATTTAGCGGTTGATGAGAACCATCTTTATATGCTTCGTTAATTAATTTTTTTAATAAATAATGCGCACGGTCAGCTCCATCTTTTTTTACAACTCCTTCTAATGAATCTAACCATTCTTGAGTTTCTATTGGATCAATATCTCTCCCATTTGCTTTAGCATAACTTTTTGGTTCTATTTCTTTTTGGGCTTTATTAATTATTGTAGATTCGACTTGATCTATTTCTTTCTTGGTTTCGTTAATTGCAGTAGATTCAGCTTGGTTTATTATTTTCTCTGTTGCTGGTGATATATTTTCTTCTTTTTCTGAGGCAATTTTTTCTTCTTCTATAGGTTTTTCTGTTTTATTAATATTGCCTTCAATAGAAGCTAAAATACTACCTTTTGATACTTTGTCTCCTATTTTAACTTTTAATTCAGAAATTTTTCCATCAAATGGTGAGGGGACTTCTACGCTAGATTTATCACTTTCTAAAGTGACAATTGGGTCATTTTTTTTAACAACATCCCCAATCTTAACTAGAATTTCTATTATTTCAACACTTTCAAAATCTCCAATATCAGGAACAGGTATTTCAATAGACATATTTATGGTTTTATTTATAACACAATTCTATCCTTTTTCCGCCATGTAATTATTTAAATTAGGCTTATGAAGTTGCTTATAAGAAACATTGGAAGATTGTTCCACCCTAGCTATAAAAATTTGGATGGAAAATTTTGGATTCAAAAATTAATTTTAAAAAAATACATAAAGAGGGATTAAGTTTAGCGCTTGGTTACATATTAATTCCTATTTATATTAAAATAAGTTATTATACTTTATCTTTAGGGCCCTTAGCTCAATTGGATAGAGCGGTCGGCTACGGACCGGCAGGTTGAGGGTTCAAGTCCTTCAGGGCCCGCCACACTTTACACATTAAAAACTAAGATTTGATTAGTTTTTTTTTTACTAGAACTTTATATATCTTATAAGTTTGGTTATATGTTAATTTAATTAATTTTGAAATTTTATGTAAATCATTTTTTCCATCAGCATATTGCAAAAAGTTAACTATGTTAAAAGTATATTTATAGTTATCTTTTTGTTTTGTAAAAAGATTAGACAAGCTTGGGTATAAATCTCTTTTACTTAATTGAGGTTCACCCAAAATAATATTTTGTGGTATTATTTTTTTTAATAAAATTGCAATGGAGGTTTTGGCAACCTTAAAGCCTCCACTTACTCCTTTTTGTGTGACTAAATTAAAATCATCAAGAGATGTGTGGTATTCGGGATACTCAGAGTACTTTGATCTAAAAATTGATGCAATTGGCAAATCAATATTTGGTGAATTATACTGCCTTTCATCTGATCCACGCTCTAAGAATGAATACTTTTTAAATTTAATTTTTAATTTTTTATAAGAATCAATCAAAGCAAAATCAGAGGGTGTATTTTCATATTTTGATAACATACAAGAATGGTTTTTTTCATCCCCAATACAAACTAAATTATACCCACCTATAACATTTTGCTTTAAATAATTTAACTGTTTGCTTAAAAAAGTGAGTGACCCAATAGTTTCTGGGATAAAAATAAATCTCAATGTTTTTTCTAATTTTTTAATCTTTTGAAAATATTCCATTAAACACAAAGAAACTATTGGTCCAGATAACTCGTTGTTTGCCATTGATGGGTGGCAAATACATGTGGAAATTAATATTTCTTGCTTTGATTTTCCAGGAATTAAAAACTCTCCATATGTTAATTTACCTTTTTTTTTAAAATTTGAATCAATAACTATTTTGAAGTTATCGTTGTCTTTATATTTTTTATTAAATAATTTTTTTTCATTGTCACTAACGCAAAAACCCCAATACTTTTTGTAAAAAGATGTTATGTAAGGTACTGCCGTAGGCTGGCTAGGCACAGTATGCATATGATCAAATAGTTCTTTTTTTTTTATTTTTTTATTTACAGGTATTGAATATGCAACCAAGTGTAAATTATTTTTATTAAAGTCAATTATTTTTTCATTATTTTTATCTAATACATAAGCATTTTTAATATTCCACTCAGGTGGTATAATCCAATCAAAAACCTTTGTTCCCGAATCTATCTCGTAAACTTTGAGTTTTGGAAAATGTTTTTTTATAATTTTAAGGGATTTCCTAACACCATTTCCTGTAATACTTCTATGCAAGGGGTAAAGTTCATTTTTTCCTAAGTTGTAAAATTTTTTTATAAACATAATATTGTGGATTTATCTTTTGTTAGTAAAATATAACTAATCTTAATACAACAATATTTCAATATAATTTGAAGTTCAAAAGCAAATATGTACTAAAAAAACTTTGAATCCATTGATGTGTTCAATAAAAATCATTATAAATTTGATTAACCTATGAATTTTAAATGGATAACTCACATGCCTTTAAAAAAGGCAGTAATATTTTTTTTTATTATAATATTAATATTACTATTAATTTTAACTATAATTTTTTGAATTAAGCTATGTCTAATAAGTTCGAGCAAATAAGTATTAAAAACGGGTTTATGAAACATAATGGCGGACTATTGTTTAAAAATATTTCTGCAAACGAATATGAGTTTAAAACTACCATAAATGAAAATCACTTAAACGCTGCTGGTATCACGCATGGTGGTTTTATTGCAGCTTTTGTTGATGCGGGAGCGGGAACGGCAGCACATAGATCCGCTGAACAAAAACCTTGTGTAACAATTTCGCTAGAATTAAAATTTATATCTGCAGTAAAATTAGGGCAAGAATTGTTTGGAAAGACAAAAATACAAAAAAAAACTAATTCATTTGTTTTTTTAACTTGTGAATTAAAATCTGCGGATAAAATTGTTGCTACTGCTTCTGGGGTTTGGAAAATATTAAAATTATCTGGGGCTGGACCAGGTGGGTAACGCTTTATATATATATATAGCTGAATAAGCAAAAATTATAGTAGATAGAAAAGTATTTCCAAAAAATGGAATGGCTGCAATATAACATTGAATTAATCCATCTAAACTTCTTTCATAGGGCACGTTATTAATGCCTGGGCTTCCTAAGGCCCAAACTCCAAAGTTGGAAATTATAAAAAATATAACTGAGCTACCTAGACCGTAAGCAAATAAATTTTTAAAATTTATTTTTTTACTAATTTTATAAAAAATAGATCCAATTAATATTAAAGATATATAAACAAATACAATATTATTATAAAAACCTATAAAAGCATCAGCCAATAACATTGAGGCTAGTAGTGTTCCTAAAGATAAATATATATTTTTAAAAAAAAATCCACTTAATATTGCAACAGCAATCACTGGAGTAAAATTTGGAGGATGAGGTATTAATCTACCAAGTGCTAGAATTAAAACCAAACCAATTGGAAAGGCATTTTTTTTAATAGTATCAAATAAGTTATTCATTATACTTTTGTCTAACATATTATATTGTTGTTCACTATCAAAATTATTTCTTGTTTTTAAGTCTTTTAATAGCTTTTTTTTTTGATTGTCAGAGTAGCTAAACCAATTTTCTATTTCAAAAGTAGTTCTACCACATCCTACGCAAAGTCCACTCTCTGGATCGGTCGTGCAAATATCATTACATGGAGAATCTATCATTAATATGATCTTCTTATTCCAAAATTATAAGACCTGTCCAATTGAGAATAATCTCTTACAGTTTCATATTTTTCATCTAAAATATTATTGATATCGAAAAATAAATTATAAGTATTAAATAAATTATATTTTATCGATAAATCATTTACTAAATAATCATCTAATCTTTCATCTCGCCATGTTCTGTTTCCATTTCCATAATCTCTAGCATCGTCAGACCACTTAGTGTTTAGTGATAAATCTAAGTTTTTCTGACCTGGAATTTTCATATTTGTCTTCAAATTAATTAAATGTCTAGG
>Ga0114997_10000717_pt1 | contig 27608 bp, 28 predicted proteins | sample ArcticOcean_MG_C_2_FD_87045 | JGI IMG/M metagenome (GOLD analysis project Ga0114997, IMG submission 87045) | Marine microbial communities from western Arctic Ocean - ArcticOcean_MG_CB4_136 | ecosystem: Environmental > Aquatic > Marine > Oceanic | place: Arctic Ocean: Canada Basin | collected... | reverse complement strand
TATATTTTGCATATCAGCATTTTTTGAATTTATGAGTTTATCAAAGTTTTTATGCAAAGGCATTCTCCACAATTTTTCATTAACTTTTTCACCTGCATCCAATAATTGTTTTGATAACTTGTCATCATTTGAAAATAATCCACCATATTCAGAACCTAATGAAACTATGATTGCACCAGTTAAAGTTGCTAAATCAATCATAATTTTAGGTTTAAATTTTTTCTCAGTAAAGGTTAATGCGTCAGCTAAAACCAATCTACCTTCTGCGTCTGTATTTAAAATCTCTATTGTTTTGCCACTATAAGATCTAACAATATCTCCAGGTCTTTGAGCGTTTCCACTCACCATATTTTCTACAATTCCAACAACACCAACTGCATTAATTTTTGCTTTTCTCATAGCAAGGTTTATCAATAGACCAACCACAGTGGCTGAGCCTGCCATATCATAGGTCATGTCTTCCATAAATTTTGCTGGTTTTAATGAGTAACCACCAGTATCAAAGCAAACTCCCTTTCCAACAAATGCTAAAGGGTTTGAGTTATTTTTTGCTCCATTCCATTCCATTGTTACAAGGTATGACCCTCTAATACTTCCCTGACCTACACCAAGTAAAGCATTCATACCTAGTTTTTTTAATTTTTTGTCATCATATATATTTATTTTTAAACCATATTTCTTTAGAGAGCTTAATCTTTTTGCATACTCATCTGGATGTAAAATATTTCCTGGTTCAGATACTAAATCTCTTGCATAAAAAGATCCTTCTTCAAGGGCTTTAAACTTTAATTCATTTTTAATAGTTAATTTACTTTTTTTGCCAATTATATTTACTAAAAATAATTTTTTTTCTTTTTTAGATTTATAGATGTTAAATTCATAAGATTTTAATTTTAAGCCATGCAAAAAATAACCTATGAGGTCTTCTACTTTACTTTTTATGCTATCGGTATTTATTGTAAACTCACCTGTATTTTTTTGATTAATATAAGAATAGAATTCTGCTCCTAAATTTTCTATCTCGGTAGTTTCTAGGTTTTTTTTAATAGATATTAAAATTATTTTTTTTTTAGAATTTACCTCAAAAACTAATAAGTTTTTTTTTAAATCACATGTTTTTAATAGATCGCTTATGTAGGAAAGCTCTGAACTGGAAAGATGTTTTTTTAAACCATTAATATTGAAATTTTGCTCAACAAATAAGACAAGATTAGCTGAAGGTTTTTTAAAACTGTTATTTTTATAATTAATTTGAATAGACATAATTTTTAAATACACTCTGTGCGTGTTCGATGCTATATATGTATAAAATTAATATATTTCAATGAAAAAATTGCTATTTCAAAAATTTTTAAAAGATACTTTAAAATTCTTTGCTATAATCTTATTCACTTTTGGCTTTATTGTTTGGGTTATTCAGGCTGTTAATTTTTTAGATTTTGTGACTGAAGATGGGCATAGCCTATATGTATATTTTTTCTATAGTATTTATAGTTTTCCGAAAATTATCCATAGAATTTTACCTTTTGCTTTTTTTATTTCGTTATTTTATCAAATTGCACAATATGAACTTAAAAATGAATTACTTGTTTTCTGGACAAATGGAATAAACAAAATAACCTTTATAAACGTAATTATTTCATACTCGATTATAGTTATTTTATTTCAAATAATTTTAGGTTCTTTCATTTCCCCTGCTGGGCAAAATGAAGGCAGAACTTATATCAGGAATTCAAACATAGATTTTTTTCCTTCTCTGATTAAAGAGGGAAAATTTATAGATACTGTTTCAAATTTAACTATTTTTATTGGTTCGCAAGACGATTCTGGAACCTATCATAATATTTTTTTAAAGGATGATATAGCAACTGGTGGAGACGAAAAAAAGTATCAAATAATTTTTGCAAAAAGGGGGAAATTAATTAATGAGGAAAAAAATAGGTTTTTTAAATTGTATAATGGAAAGATGATAAACATTAAGGGTAAAGAGATTTCAAACATAGCTTTTGAGGTAATTGATTTTAATTTAGCAAAATATCAAGCTAAAACTATCACTCATCCTAAAATTCAAGAGTCTAAAACTAAATTACTAGTAAAGTGTTTATATTATAATTACAAAGATAGATTGAGTGAATGGAATCATACAGATTTTTATTGCAAGCAAGATGCTCTAAAAATTATTAAGCAAGAATTATTAAAAAGAACATATAAGCCTATATATTTTCCTATAATATCACTGCTTTGCTGCATGCTTATTTTAAAGTCAAAAGAAAGTAGAAATTATGATTTTTTTAAAATGTACTTATTTTGTATAATTTTTTTTACTATTATAATTTCTGAAATTTCTTTAAGGTTTGTGTCTACTAATAGTATTGGACTGTATTTTTTTATTTTTTTTCCAATTTTATTTTTTTTATCTATCTACATTCCTATAATCACAAAATTTAAAGATAAAATTTAATATATGATAAAAACTTACGAGAGTTACTTAATTAAACTTTTTTTAAAAAAAGTATTAAATATTTCACTAATATTTTTATCACTTGTAATCATCTTGAGTATTTTTGAAGAAATATCTTTTTTTAAGGAGTTAGATATGAAAATTATTTTTCCTTTTTTTATGACACTCTTAAATGCTCCAGCAACTCTTTTTGAAATTTTTCCTTTTGTTTTTTTGATTTCTGGACAATTTTTCTTTTTAGATTTGATTAATAGAAATGAATTAGAGGTTTTTAAAATTCATAGTCTGGATAATTTAAAAATTATAAAAATTTTATTTTTAACTTCTTTTATTGCTGGTTTATTTTTGATTTCTGTTTATTATAGCTTCTCTGCTAAACTAAAATTTGTTTATCTAGATCTAAAAAATAATTATTCAAATGATAACAAGTACCTTGCTGTAGTTACTGATACTGGTTTATGGATTAAAGATGAAATTGATAATAAGTTCTATATAGTAAATGCTCTTGAAATTAATGACAATCTCCTCAATGACGTTTTAATTTCAGAATTTGACAAAGAGTTTAATTTAATCAAAATAATTAGTGCTGATGAGGTTAATATAGAAAATTCAAAATGGATAATTATTGATCCAATTATATCTAAAGATAATCAAAGTAAAAAAATTGATAGCAATATTACTCTTAAAACTCATTTTAATAAAAAAAAGATAAACAGTTTATTTAGCAATCTATCTTCTTTAAATATTTTTGAACTGGTAAATTTACGTAAAGATTATAAATCATTAGGTTATTCAACAATTGAGATCGAATCTCAATTAAATAGAATTGTTTCATTACCTTTTTACCTTTCAATAATGACATTATTTTCAGCAGTTATAATGTTTAACATTAAAAGAAATAGACCTGTAATTTTTCATATAATTTTAGGTATATTTTTATCTGTATTGATCTATTACTGTTATTTTTTATTTAATTTACTTGGTGAAAGTCAAAAAATTCCACTATTATTATCTGTATGGTTACCACTTTTAATGCTTTCAATTATTATATTTATTGGATTAATTAGAATTAATGAAAAATAAATTTATAATTAATGTTTTTTTAGTTTTATTTTGTTTGTCATTTGCAAATAAGTTGTCTGCAAATGAACTTACATTTGATACTGCTACAATTGAAATTTCTGATGACGGTAACATAATTAATGCGACCGAAGGAACTGTTAAATCTATTGAAAGTAGCTTTGAGATTAAAGCTAATAGGTTCAATTACAATAAAAGCCTTTCCATTCTTTATGCAAATGATGGAATAGCTAAATCTACTGAAAGTAATATTGAAATAAAAGCTGATAATTTTAAATTTAGTGAAAATCTTTCCATTCTTAATGCGTTTGGAAATGTTGAGATAAAAGATTTAAAAAATAATATTTTACTAAAATCAGAAAGCATTTTTTATAACTTAAAAAATAAAAATATAAAATCAAATACTGATTCTACTATTAATGATTTTTTGGGTAGTTATATTTCAATGAAAAATTTTAACTACAATATTAATAGTAATATAATAAAAGTTAATAATGTAAAATTAATTGATACTAAGAAAAATGTAACTGAATCTGAGAAAGCCTATATAAATTTAAATTCTAAAAAACTAATAGGCAAAGATATAACAATCAATTTAATTAATGAGAGTTTTGAAAAAGATAACGAACCAAGACTAAAGGGGAATTCAATTGTTAGTGACGTGAATGGTTCAACAATTCAAAAGGGTGTTTTTACTACCTGTAAAAAAAATGATGATTGCCCACCATGGCAACTTTCTGCTGAAGAAATAGTACATAATAAAAAAAAGAAAACAATTTATTATAAGAATGCATGGCTAAAACTTTATGACCAACCAGTTTTCTACTTTCCAAAATTTTTTCACCCTGACCCAACTGTTAAAAGACAATCAGGTTTTTTGATGCCTTCAATCGGGAATTCCTCTACATTGGGCAGTTCACTTAACATCCCTTATTATAATGTACTTGCTGACAATAAAGATTTAACAATCAGTCCAAGGTTTTATTCAGGTGAAAATCTATTATTACAATCTGAGTATCGCCAAATAAATGCTAAATCAAATCATATTCTAGATTTAAGCTTGCTGACTCAAAAAAATACAAATTCAAAAAGTCACTTCTTTTCTAAAAGTACTAAACAGTTGGATTTTATTAATTTTGATGAATCGGTATTAACCTTACAAATACAGCAAACTTCAAGTGATACGTATTTAAAGACTCATAAATTAAAATCACCTATAATTAATGATAATGGTTTATTAACTTCTACTTTGGGACTTTCTGCTTATAGAGAAGATTTATCATTTGATACAAATATTTATGTTTATGAGAATCTAAGTAAAAAAAATAATGATAGGTATGAGGTTATTTTGCCAGACTATAATTTATCTAAAGAGTTAAAAAATAATACAAATGTTGATGGAACTTTTTCAATAAATTCATCTGGATATATAAAAAATTATGATACGAATGTTTATGAAAAAGTTATAGTTAATGATCTAGTTTTTGATTCAAGTGCGAATATTACTAATAGTGGTTTTAAAAATAATTATAGTTTTTTAATTAAAAATATAAATACAGATGCAGATAAATCTAAAAAATACAAACATACAAGAGATCATAAAATAGCTTCAATAGTTCAATATGATTCTTCTTACCCACTAAAAAAGGAAAGAGGTGATTATTATAATATTTTGAACCCAATGGTATCCTTTAAATTTAGCCCTAATAACTCAAGAAATATGAGGACAGATGATAAAAAAATAGATGTAACTAATATTTTTAGCTTTAATCGATTGGGGGTAAATGAATCGGTTGAAGGTGGTGCTTCTGTTACTTACGGTACAGAGTTTTCAAAAATAAACAAATCAAATAGTCGACAAATCTTTAAGGGTAAAATTGCAAATATCTTTAGAGTTGAGGAGGATAAAAATCTACCAAGCAATATTGGAGAAAAAACTTCAGATATAGTTGCTGGTTTGATTTATAATCCAAACAGTATTTTTAAGATGAATTATAATTTTTCTCTAGACAACAATTTAAATGATACTAATTATCAGATGTTAGAAACAGAATTTAAGGTAAACAATTTAATAACATCATTTGAATATTTAAATGAAAATAATACAATTAATAAGGAAAGCTATATATCAAACAAAACAATATATAATTTTGATAATGTTAATAGTTTAGGATTTGAAATAAGAGAGAATAAAAAAACGAATTTAACTGAATATTATAATTTAATATATCAATACCGAAATGACTGTCTAATTGCAGCAATAGAGTACAACAAGGATTATTATAGTGTTGGAGACCTAAAACCAGAAGAAAATCTTTTTTTTAAATTAACAATAATACCATTTGGAGAGGCTAACAGCCCAAGTCTTAGAAAATAATGAGTAGAATAAAATTAAGTATTATCATTTTTTTATTAATATTTACAAATTTTAAAACATATTCGGTTGAAAATGTTTTTGTTTCATACAAGGTAAACGATCAAATAATAACCAACATAGACATTATAAATGAATCAAAATACTTAATTGCCTTGAATAATCAGTTGAGAAATCTGACGAAAAAAAAAATAATAGCAATTGCCAAAGAATCAATAATTAAAGAAAAAATTAAAGAGATTGAACTTTCTAAATATTTTACACTTGATCAAACAAATCCAATTTTAGACCAAGTAATTAAAGATTTTTATCAAAAATTAAAATTAAATAATAAAAGTGAGCTTGTAAGATATCTTTCTGAATATAATTTAACTATTGAAGAAGTTAAAAAAAAAGTTGAAATTGAAACAACTTGGAATCAACTTATATATCAGAAGTATAAGAATCAAATTGATATAGATGAAAACGCCTTGAAAAAAAGACTTTTAAAAAAAAATACATCAAATACAAAAAAAATTTATTCTATGTCAGAAATAGTATTTGAAAAAAAAAAAGAACAATCATTAAATGAAACTATTAAAAAGATTTATGGAAGTATTGAAGAAATTGGTTTTAAAAATACCGCAACCATTTTTAGTATTTCTGATAGTGCAAAATTTGGAGGTTCAATTGGTTGGATAGAGGAAGAAAACATTTCAAAAAAAATAATAGAAATAACTCAAAATCTAGAAGTTGGCACTCATACAAAACCTATTCAATTAGGCAATGGCTTTATAATAATAAAACTTGATGATGTTAAAATTGAAAAAGTTAAAATAAATAAAGAAGAAGAATTGGATAAAATGATTGTGTTTGAAACAAATAGACAATTAAATCAATTTTCAAAAATCTACTTTAATAAAATTAAGATTAATACAAGTATCAGTGAATTGTAAACCTATAATAATTGTTGCTGGTGAGCCCTACAGCATTTTTTTAGAAATTTTTTTTAAAGCTAAAAGAAAATATAGATTTAAAAAACCAATTATTTTAATTGTATCTAAAGAATTGCTAATAAAACAGATGAAGAGATTAAATTATAATTTCAAAATTAATTTAATTAATAAAAATTATAATAATTTAAATAAAATTAAAAATGATAAAATTAATGTTATAGATATTCAATTTCAATTCAAAAAAACATTTGATACGATCTCTGATAAATCAAATACCTATATAGAAAACTGTTTTAAAGTAGCTCTTAAAATCTTAAAACAAAATAAATGTTCAGGACTAATTAATGGGCCAATTTCTAAAAAAAACTTTCTTAAAGAAAATTTTTTAGGCATTACGGAATACTTAGCTCAAAAAACTAATAAAAAAGATAATTTTGCCATGTTAATTTATAATAAAAAATTATCTGTAAGTCCTATAACTACTCACCTTCCGTTAAAAAATGTTCATAAGCATATAACAAAAAAAAAAATAATTAATAATGTTGGTTTAATTAGACAATTTTATATAAAAAAATTTAATAAAGATCCTAAAATAGCCGTTACAGGCTTGAACCCTCATTGTGAAAGCAATTATAAGTCAAGTGAAGAGGATCAAATAATACGACCTGCAATTAAATATTTAGTTAAACAAAAATATAAGATTAAAGGTCCATTTTCAGCAGACACTTTATTTATGAAAGAACAGTCAAAAAAATATGATGTTATAATTGGAATGTTTCATGACCAAGTATTAACTCCAGCAAAAACTCTATTTGGCTTTAATGCAATAAATATAACATTAGGATTGCCATTTATTAGAATTTCTCCTGATCATGGCCCCAATGCAATGATGCAAGGTAAAAATTTGTCAAATCCTAATAGCTTGGTTGAAGCTTTAAAGTTTTTAGATAAGTAAGTGAATTTCAAAGCTAAAAAAAGTTTAGGACAAAATTTTTTAATAGATCGTAATATTTTAGAAAAAATAGTTAATACTGTTAAAATAGAAAATAAAGAAATTCTTGAAATAGGTCCAGGTAAAGGCAATTTAACCACTTATATCTTAAAAGAAAAACCTAAAAAATTTTATGTAATTGAAAAGGATGATGATTTAGCTTTGCTGCTGTATAAAAATTTTAATAATGAAATAAACATTATAAATGATGATGTGCTAAAAATTTCTGAAAATAAAATTTCTAAAGAAAAATTAATTGTATTTGGCAATCTACCTTATAATATTTCCACTGAAATACTTTCAAAATGGATTACAAACTTGGGCAATAAATTTTGGTTTAGTCATCTTGTTTTAATGTTCCAAAAAGAAGTTGCAGACCGGATTATTGCCAAGCAAAACACTTCTAACTACGGTAGATTATCAATCTTATCTAACTGGAAGATGAATATTGAAAAAATTATAGACATTAAACCAGAAAGTTTTTCACCAAGACCAAAAATAGATAGTACTTTATTGGTTTTTACTCCTAAGGAAAATTTTTTTGAATTAAAAGACCATAAAAATTTAGAAATGGTTACCCGAATTTTTTTTAGTCAAAGAAGAAAAATGTTAAAGAAACCTTTTAACCAATTATTTAAAAATGCAACTGAGGTTTCTCAAAAATTTGATATTGACTTGAATTTAAGGCCACAAAATTTAACACCTGAAATTTATTATAAACTTACAAAAGAATTTGAAAATTTAAGAGGTTAAAGTTTCCACATGATTCCTAATATAATCTTTATCATAATCTTTTGATCCATTTTTTATCTCTGCTTCTATTAGGTTGTTGATCTTTAAATAACATTTATCAAGATTGTCATTTATGACGACATAATCATAATTGATCCAGTGCAAAACATCTCTGCTAAATTCCTTCATTCTTTCTTCTACAATCAATTTATCTTTCATTTCTCTATTGGATAATCTTTCAAACAAGGTTTTTTTACTCGGTGGTAATACAAAAAATGTTATTAATTTATAATTTAATTGTTTATTTTTAATTTGATCTGCACCTTGCCAGTCTATATCGAATATAACATTTTCTCCTTTTTCTAACTTTTCAATTACAGGCGTTCTTGTTGTTCCATATAGATGATTAAAAACTTTGGCGTATTCTAAAAATTCACCATTATTTATTAAATTTTTAAATTTATTATCATTAACAAAATAATAGTCTTTATTGGGGATTTCACTACTTCTGGGTTTTCTAGTTGTGTGAGATACCGATATGTTAAAATTTTTATTTTTAGATAAAAGTTTTACTAGTGTGGTTTTACCTGCCCCAGATGGGGATGATAAAATTACCATTATCCCATCTTTATTTATGGACATTTAATTAATCTAATTGCTTTTACCTTCAATAAATTTGACCGCATCACCAACTGTAAGAATTTTTTCTGCTTGACTATCTGAGATTTCAGAACCAAATTCTTCTTCGAATGCCATAACTAGCTCAACTGTATCTAAACTATCAGCACCAAGGTCGTCAATAAAACTTGAATCATCGTTAATTTTAGTTTCATCAATTCCTAAATGATCTGCAACTATCTTTTTCACTTTACTCGAAATATCATCTGACATATTGATCCTTTTTGTTATAATTCGTTATTAGATTAAAAAGTAGTTTTGTCAACCCAAATACATGCCTCCATTTACATGTATAGTTTCTCCATTGATATAGTCCGACTCTTTAGAGCTTAAAAAAGCAACAACATTAGCAACATCTTCAGGGGTACCCAATCTATTAGCTGGAATCTTTGCTATTATGGCCTCTTTAAATTTCTCATCAATCTGATCCGTCATTGCCGTGCTTATAAACCCAGGAGAAATACAATTAACGTTAATATTTTTTTTTGCATACTCTAGTGCAAGACTTTTAGACATTGCAACTATTCCTGCTTTTGAAGCTGTGTAATTGGCTTGACCAACATTACCTGTATGACCAACAACAGACGTAATATTGATAATTTTACCTGATTTATTTTTTAACATTTTTTTTATTGAGTGCTTGCTCATTAAAAATGTGGAAGTTAAATTTATATCAATTACATTGGTCCATTCTTCCATGTTCATTCTAATTGCTAAGTTATCTTTTGTAATTCCTGCATTGTTAACAATGGAATTAAGCACACCTCCAAGTTCTTCTGTTGCATTATTAACAAACTCTTCAATTTTACCATGTTGAGATATATCAAATTTTAATATTTTTATATTTGTAAATTTTTTTTGAAGCTCTTGTAATTTTTCTAATCTAGTTCCTGTGGCCAAAATATTAGCACCTTTGTCATGAAGTTTCTCTACTATTGACTTTCCAATCCCTCCTGAGGCACCTGTAACTATAATATTTTTATTTTTTAAATTAGTCATTTATATCAATTAACTTTATATCCTCTTCATTATTTATTGCACTAACTTTTACATTTTTATCTATTCTCTTTATTAATCCTGACAAAACTTTACCTGGTCCCATTTCTATAAATTGTTTAACCCCACTATTTATCATAAATAAAACACTCTCTCTCCATCTGACTCTACTTTCTATTTGCCTAACTAATAAGTTTTTCAATTCTAGTGAATCTGCTATTACTTTTCCAGTAACATTGGAAATTAAAAAATTTTTCGAATCTTGAAATTTTAATTTTGAAATTTCATCCTTCATAACAGTTGTTGCTTTGTTCATTAACTTACAATGAAAAGGGGCACTCACAGGCAGTCTAATATTTTTAATATTATTTAATTTTAAATTTACCATCATTTTCTCTAAATCTATAGCTTTACCACTTACAACTATTTGACCTTCTGAATTATCATTCGCTATAAAACACTCATAGTCATTTTTATTTTCTTTGATAATTTTTTCTATAATTTCTATTTTTTCTCCTAAAATAGCAACCATACCACCTTCCGCTTTTGGAAGTGAATCTTGCATTGCTCTCCCCCTAATTTTCAAAATTTTTAATGTATCAGCAAAAGTTAAAACATCTGCACAAGCTAGCGCAGAATACTCTCCCAATGAATGACCTGCAAAAAATTTTGCTTTATTTAAATCAATATTAAACTCTTCTTTTAACAGTCTGAATATTGAATAACTTAATAAGAATATTGCTGGCTGAGTATTTTCTGTTAAACTTAATTCTTCTTTGGGTCCTTCAAGTATTAACTGAGATAAAGGAAATTCAAGTATTTCATCAGCTTCTTTAAATAAATTCTGAACTAAGGAGTATTTATTGTAGAACTCCTTACCCATACCTACTATTTGTGACCCTTGACCTGGAAATATAACAGAAAACATTTAAATATTTTAAATTTATTGTGGTTTTAAGTGTTGTAATTAAACAATTATAATAGTATATCCTCACTTTTTATTAAAGAACAAATATGAATTTATACGAACATACAATTGTAGCGAGACAAGATACAAGCCCCTCTCAAATTGAGCTATTAACTGAAAAGTATTCAAAAATAGTTGTAAAAAATGAAGGTGAAATAGTCCAAACTGAAAATTGGGGACTAATGAATTTATCATATCAAATTAAAAAGAACAAAAAAGGAAGCTACATACATTTTAAGATTAAAGGCAGTGGGAAATTGGTAGAAGAGCTCGAAAAGAATGAAATTTTGGATAAAAATCTTTTAAGATATATGACAATTAAAGTTAAAAAATTTGATTTAAAAACTGAGTATTTTTCGAAAAAAGAAGATTCAGAAAAAAAAGAATACAAAAATAGCTAATTATGCCAGTAAAAAAAAGAACAAATAATAAAAAAGGAAAACAAAGTAACTTTTCTAAGTTAAGTATATTTCAACCTAACAAATATAAATTCAAAAAATCTTGTCCTTTATCAATTAAAGGAGCGCCAACTGTAGACTATAAAAATATAAGACTGCTTAAAAAATATATGACTGAAAACGGTAAAATTATGCCATCAAGAATTACTAATGTTTGTCAAAAAAAACAGCGTGAGCTTTCTTTGTCAATTAAAAGAGCTAGAAACTTAGCTTTAATTTAAATGAAAGTTATACTTTTAGAAAACTTAAGAAGAATTGGATTTATCGGTGAGATAATAGATGTAAAAAGAGGTTTTGCCAGAAACTATTTAATCGCAAATAAAAAAGCATTATATGCTTCAAAAGAAAACATTTTAGAAGTAGAAAAAATTAAAACAGAACTAGGAAAAAAAGATGATGAAAAAAAGAAAGCTGCTCAAAAAGTATCAGAACAAATTAATGGCAAAGAGTATTTAATTAAAAAACTAAGCACAGAAAATAAAGAGCTTTATGGTTCTGTTAAACCAACCGAAATATCAAAATTGATTCATGAAAGCGACAAACTAGACATCAAGCCTTCAATGATACAACCTTTAAATGAAATTAAAGCACTCGGAAAATTTAAAGTTAAGATAATTTTACACTCAGAGATAGATTCTGAAATCACAATTAATGTGATTACAGCGGAAACTATTCAATAATTATACAATTTTTTCCCCAACAAATTTTAGTAATTTTTTTTTAGATTTTTTAAGATAGGATTTGAGTATGGAAAATAATCTAAGTATTGTTAAAGATACATTTAAAGAATTACCTAATAATATCGAAGCTGAACAATCAGTTATTGGATCAATATTGGTTTCTAATGAAATATTTGATGAAATAAATACTATAATTTCGAATATTAATTTTTATGATCCAATGCATCAAAAAATATTTTCAGCAATTGAAAATCTTGTCTATAAGGGAATGCTTGCTAATCCTATTACATTAAAAAATTATTTTGAAAATGAGAAGGATGACTTAAATGTTCCAGAGTATTTAGTTAAAATTACTAAATTTTCTACTTCTTCAAGGCAAGCTATAGAATATTCAAGAATTATTTATGATATGTTTGTAAGACGAGAATTAATTAAAATATCCGAGAATACTATCGACTCCGCTAAGCTTAATGATCTTAACACTAATGGACAGACAATAATTGAAAATTCAGAAAGATTATTATTTGACCTTGCTGAACGGGGTTCATTTAATTCATCTTTGGTAAAATTTGATGAAGCAATGAAGCTTACAATAGAAATGGCTTCGGCCGCTTACAAGAATGAAGAAGGAATTGTTGGTGTGCCAACTGGCTTAACAGACCTGGATGATAGACTTGGTGGTCTTCATAACTCAGATTTGATTATTATTGCAGGCCGTCCTTCAATGGGTAAAACGGCTCTAGCAACAAATATTGCATTTAACGCAGCTCAGAAATTACAAGAAAAAGGAAAAAAATCATCTGTTGCATTTTTTTCATTAGAGATGTCCTCTGAGCAATTATCAACTAGAATCTTAGCAGAACAATCTAGAATTAAATCTAACGATATACGTAGAGGAAAAATTTCAGATGAACAGTTTGATAAATTCATAGAAACCTCTAAAAATATATCTGAATTACCTTTATATATTGATGAAACTCCTGCAATTAGTATTGCCGCTATGAGCAATAGAGCAAGACGTATTAAAAGATTATTTGGTTTAGATATGATTGTTGTAGATTATATTCAGTTAATGACGGGCTCTCTAAATAATAGAGATGGTAGAGTTCAGGAAATTTCACAGATAACTCAAGGTCTTAAAGCAGTTGCAAAAGAACTAAAGGTGCCCGTTGTTGCTTTATCTCAATTATCTAGAGCTGTTGAACAAAGAGATGATCATAAACCTCTATTATCTGACCTAAGAGAGTCGGGATCAATTGAGCAAGATGCAGATGTAGTTATGTTTGTTTACAGAGCCGCATATTATTTAGAAAGAAAAGAACCACAAGTAGCGACCGTTGAGCATGCTGAGTGGCAAGCAAAAATGAATGAAATAGCTCATTTGGCTCAAATTATAATTGCAAAACAAAGACATGGCCCCACAGGAAATATAGATCTAGAATTTGAGGCAATGTTTACTAAATTTAAAGATTTACAAAAATAAAAGCTACTCAAATTAACTAATATCCAATATATATTATTGTTTAATGCTATCTAATTTATACCAAAATACTGTTCTTAAAAATCCTAAATCAATATTTTTAATATTAATAATTTTGTTAGTTAGTTTTGGATATTTTTCTAAAGATTTTAGATTAGACGCTTCATCAGAAACTCTTTTAATTGAAGGAGATCCAGACCTTAAATATTTAAAAGAAATAACTAATCGATATGGTTCTAAAGATTTCTTAATTTTGACCTACACTCCAAATGAAAAGATGATATCTGAATCATCTATTAATAACCTATTAAGTTTAAAGTATAAAATTCAAGGATTAGACTGGGTTCATAGCGTGGTTACACTTCTAGATGTTCCTTTGCTAGATAATTCTGATGCTCCATTCCAGGAAAGATTAAAAAACTTTACCACATTAAAAAGTGAACAAGTTGATAAAGAAAGAGGTTTTAATGAGATTTTAAATAGTCCTGTGTTTAGAAATTTTGTAATAAGTGAAGATGGAAATACAAGTGGAATTATAGTCTATATAAAAGAAGATGAAACTTTAAAGCAACTACAAGGTAGCAATAAAAATGAAATAGAAGTTTATAAAGACTCATTAAAGAAAAAAAATCATGAAAATATTATCCAAATAAGAGAGGTTATAAAAACTTATGACAATATAGGAAAAATATATCTAGGGGGAATTCCCATGATTGCAGATGACATGATGTCATTTATCAAAAGTGATATTATAGTTTTTGGTTTAGGCGTTCTATTGTTTATTATTGTTACCCTTTGGATTGTTTTTAAAAAGTTAATTTGGATCATAGTCCCAATTAGTAGCTGTTTTTTTTCAGTAATAATCATGACTGGACTTCTTGGTCTCCTTGGTTGGAAAGTAACAATAATTTCATCAAATTTTATTGCTTTAATGCTAATTTTAACAATGGCAATGAATATTCATATGAGTACGCGTTACCTTCAATTAAAAACCGCTTTCCCAAGTTTAAAAAACTCTGAGGTAATCAAAATGACGACAGGGAAAATGTTTTGGCCAATTCTTTACACTGTATTAACTACAGTTTGTGCTTTTCTATCTTTAATTTTTAGTGGTATTAAGCCTATTATCGATTTTGGATGGATGATGACATTTGGATTGATAACCTCTTTTATAATTACATTTTCTTTGCTTCCATCTTTATTAGGTCTTGTCTCAGAGAGCAGTGTGCACATTAAAGAAAATAGTGAATCTAAAATTACTTCTTTTTTTGAAAAAATTTCAATTAATAATAAAAGTTTTGTTTTTATTATTACTGGATTTGTAATCATTTTAAGTGTGGTTGGAATCAGTAAGCTTCAAGTTGAAAATAGCTTTATAAATTATTTTAATAAAGACACTGAAATTTATAAGGGCATGAAACTTATAGATGAAAAACTTGGTGGGACCACTCCTTTAGAAGTTATTTTAAAATTTCCTTCTGGTAAAAATCTCAAAACAACTGAAGATAAAGAATTTGAAGATTGGGATGTTGAGGATCAAAATGATGAAAAATATTGGTTTACAAAAAATAAAGTTGATAAAATCCAATTAGTTCATAACTATCTTGATAGCCTGGAGCCAGTTGGAAAAGTTTTGTCTTTTAGCTCTATAATTGAAGTTGCGACTAAATTAAATAACAACAAACCTTTGGGCTCTTTGGAAATGGGTGTTCTTTATTCTAAAATTCCAGAAAGTATTAAGAAAGAAATTATTAATCCATATATTTCAATTAAAGATAATGAAGCAAGAATAAGCTTAAGAATTATAGATTCTCAAGATGGCTTAAGAAGAAATGATTTAATTAATCAAATTAACTATGATCTTGAAAATAAACTTAAACTAAAAAAAGATGAATTTAAACTTGCTGGTGTTTTAATATTGTTTAATAATTTACTTCAAAGTCTTTTTAAATCACAAATACTTACTTTGGGTGTGGTAATGATTGGAATTTTTACCATGTTTTTAATTTTATTTAAAAATATTAAACTTTCTATAATTGGAGTAGTGCCTAATTTTATTGCTGCTTTTTTTATTTTAGGAATAATTGGTCTACTTGGAATACCACTTGATATGATGACTATAACTATCGCAGCTATTACCATCGGTATAGCTGTAGATAATAGTATTCATTATATTTATAGGTTTAAAGAAGAGTTTAATAAGAATAAAAATTATAACAAAACTTTAAGGCTTTGTCATTCCACGGTTGGTGTCGCAATACTAAATACATCAATAACTATTGTCTTTGGTTTTTCAATTTTAATATTTTCCAAGTTTATACCTACTATTTACTTTGGATTGTTTACTGGCATCGCCATGTTACTAGCAATGATTTCTGTACTTACGTTACTTCCTTCTCTTATCTTAATAAGTAAACCTTTTGGTAAATAGTTTTTATAATGCTTGATGCTTTAAAAATTTTTTATGAAGCAACCTCAATTATAGATATAATTTACTTAATCATTACTACGCTATCTGTTTTAAAGTGTTATAGAAAAGGGTTTGTTTTAAGTATACTTGCTGCTTCTAAATGGCTTTTAGCTTATATATTAACCCTAATATTATTTCCAAGAATTAAACCTTACTTTAATAATATAATTGATAGTGAGTACGTTTTGGATATTACTCTTGGGATAGCAATTTTTGTTCTAGTTATTTTTATTGTATTGATGATTAATAAGGGAATAAGTAAGGCTATTAAATACTCTGGGTTGGGTAGACTTGACTACATTTTTGGATTCTTTATTGGGTTTATAAGAGGCTATATAATCTCAGTAGTTATATTTTCAGCTATTAATGTTGTCTATAATTATGATAAATGGCCTATAAATCTTAATAAATCATACACCTTCACATATATTGAAAAAGGTAGTAATTATTTGATCAAAGAGTTTCCTAATGAAAAAAAATATCAAGATTCTAAAGAAAAAATTGAAGAGCTATAATCCAAAGCTCAAGGAAGAATGTGGCATATTTGGTATTAGTAATAGTTCTGATGCATCAACACTAACAGCATTAGGTTTACATGCACTTCAGCATAGAGGACAAGAAGGATGTGGAATTGTTTCTTTTGATGGAAAAAAATATCATTCAGAGAAAAGATTTGGTTTAGTTGGTGATAATTTTAATAAAGAAAAAGTTTTAAAGAAATTACCAGGTTCTTATGCAATAGGTCATAACAGATATAGCACTACTGGAGAAAATACTTTAAGAAATTTACAGCCTTTTTTTGCAGATACAAATGCAGGTGGTATTGGTGTTGCTCACAATGGTAACCTGACAAACTCTATTACTTTAAGGAATAAATTAGTACAAGATGGTGCAATATTTTATACAACATCTGATACAGAAACTATTGTACAGTTAGTAGCAAAATCAAAGAGAAATAAAACAATAGATAAAGTTATTGATGCTATTTTTCAAATTCAAGGTGGTTACGCTTTGGTGATGCTTACACAAAATACCTTAATTGCCGTAAGAGATCCTTATGGTATTAGACCACTAGTAGTTGGTAAAATAAAAGATAGTTATGTTTTTGCATCTGAAACTTGTGCCTTAGATATTATTGGAGCAAAGTATGTAAGAGATGTTGAGAATGGTGAAATAGTATATATTGAGAACAATGAGTTAAAAAGTATCAAACCCTTTCCTATTAAAAAAGTTCGCCCTTGTGTTTTTGAATATATATACTTTGCAAGACCAGACAGTTTATTAAATGGTAAGTCTGCTTATGAGCATAGAAAAAATTTTGGCATTGAGCTTGCAAAAAAAAACAAAATTAATGCTGACATTATAGTGCCAGTTCCAGATTCAGGTAACGCAGCTGCACTTGGATTTGCACAACATTTGGGTATAAATTTTGAATTAGGTTTAATTAGAAATCATTACGTTGGTCGAACTTTTATAGAACCAAGTCAAAAAATTAGAAGTTTAGGGGTAAGATTAAAATTAAATGCAAATAAGTCTACAATTAAAGATAAAAAAATTATTTTAATCGATGACTCATTGGTTAGAGGAACTACTTCTCATAAAATTGTTAAAATGCTTTATGATGCAGGAGCTAAGGAAGTTCATGTTAAGATTGCTTGCCCTGAAATAAAATATCCAGATTTTTATGGTGTTGATACACCTACGAAAAAAGAACTTCTTGCAGCAAATAAGACAAATGATGAAATTTGTGAATACATCGGTGCTAAAACTCTAGAATTTTTATCTATAGAAGGTGTGTATAGAGCTATGGGTTTTAAGAATAGAGATAAAGTATATCCTCAATTAACAGACCATTACTTTACGGGTGAGTACCCCGTTAAGCCAATAGATGAATTGGGTGATGATAAAATAACTCAATTATCTTTACTGAGCGTTGCTTCTAATAATTAAACATGAAAAAAGTTAATTTTACACAAATGAAAAATGGTACGAAAGAGGAGTATTTATTTCTGGATAAATTAGAAAAAGAGTGCATTTCAGGAACTGGTGAAAGAATTATTAAATATCTAAAACAGTATGGTGTAACTATTGAAGGATACCAAATTAGTAGACTAGAACACTCCTTACAAGCTGCGACTAGAGCTTTTAAGGACAAGGCTAGTGAGGAAATGATTGTAGCAACATTATTGCATGACATTGGAGATGATTTAGCACCAGCTAATCATGCTGAATATGCAGCAGCAATATTGAAACCCTATGTAAGTGAAAAAACATACTGGATACTCTTAAAGCATGGTGAGTTTCAGTTGTTCTATTATGCACATCATTTAGGTGCAGATAAAAATAAAAGAGATCAATATAAAGATCATAAATATTATAATGATTGTGTAAAATTTTGTGAGTTATGGGATCAATCATCGTTTGATCCAAAGTATAAATCTCTTAAACTTGAAGAATTTGAACCATTAATTAGAAAAATATTTTCAAGGAAACCTTATACTTTTTTATAAGTATTAACTAATAGCTTTTAAACAAATAATTAATAATTATATATAAACTAATGATTACTAAAAAAGAACATATAATCAAATATTTTGCTTCTGGAATCAAAAATACCAAAAATTTCAAGATAGGTATAGAGCATGAAAAATTTTTATTTAATAAAGATACCAATAAAAGAGCTGACTATAAAACTATTCTTAAAATGTTTGATGCCTTGAATGAGTTTGGGTGGCAACCAATAACTGAAAAAAGAAATACAATAGGCCTACAAAAAAAAGGTAAAAATATTACCCTTGAGCCAGGTAATCAAATAGAACTTTCGGGAGATAAATTAAGTAATATTCATGAAGCCTGCTCTGAGTCACATGATTATCTATTTGAATTACAACAAGTAACAAAAAAAAATAATTTGAAAATTGTTAGTGCTGGTTTTGACCCGATATCCACCCTTGATGAAGTGCCAAATAATCCTAAACAAAGATACAAAATAATGACAGAAGATATGCCTAATGGAGGTGGTCAATTGAGTTTAGACATGATGTATAGAACTTGTGGTACGCAATTAAATGTCGACTATGATTCAGAAAAAGATTTTATAAAAAAATTTAAAATAATTAATTCCCTAGTTCCGATCTCAATCGCATTATTTGCAAACTCTTCAATAGTAGAGAAAAAAAATAGTGGTTATATGTCGTATAGATCAAAAGTTTGGCAGGAAACTTCAAGGGGAGGTCTTCCAGAGGTTTTTTTTGACAATATGGATTTCGAAAAATATGCAGATTTTGCAGTTAGCTTTCCACTTCTTTTTTTGAAAAACCACAAAGAGTATTTATCTGGAGAAAATTATTCATTCTCAGATTTTATGAATGGAAAAATTAAAAAAATTAAAAATAGACTACCCAATGAAGATGATTTAGCCACACACCTAAGCACTATCTTTACAGAAAACAGATTAAAAAAATATATTGAATTAAGGTCAATGGATACTTGTGGTTGGGACTGTTTGTGCTCAGGACCTGCTTTTAATACTGGAATTTTGTATGGAAATTTAGATGAAACTTTCGAATTAATTTCTAAATGGGACAAAAACAAAATAATCAATGCGTATTTTGAGGCTCCAAAAAAAGGTTTCAATACAGAGCTGATGGGTAAAGATTTATTATACTGGTCATCAATATTACTTGGCATTTCTAAAAAAGGTTTAGAAAATAGAGATATTTTAAATAAATCTAATGAAAATGAGTCAAAGTTCGTAACTCACCTAGAAAAATTGATTGATAATAAGACAACAAATGCAGATCATATGGTCAGTAAATTTTCTAAAAATGAAAATTTAAACGATTTATATGATAAGTAAGATAGTTGCTATTCAAGGAAACCATCCTTCTAAACTCAATCCAGTAACAGATACTAGTATTTTTTTAGCCAATGAAATACAAAAAAACTATAAAATATTTTATTACGAACCTAAAAACCTTTCTGTAATTAATTCTAAAGTTATTGCTAAAGGATTTTTTATTAAATTTGATTATTCAAAAAAAAAGTTTTTTAAAATATTAAAAAAACAAAAATTAGATCTTACAAAATGTAGATTCATTCTAATTCGACAAGATCCTCCATTTAATTTGGAATATATCTCAACAACTTACATTTTAGATGTGATTAAAGATAAGGTAAAAATTATTAATAACCCAACATCAATTAGAAATATATCAGAAAAACTTTATTCAGTTAAGTATCAAAAGTTTATGCCCAGTACAATTTTTAGTCAAAATATCGAAGAGATAAAAAAATTTTTTAATGCTCATAAGGAAGTTATCCTAAAACCTATTCATAGTTTTGGTGGTAATGATATTCATCTATTATATAAGTTTAATGAAAAACTTATTAAAAAATTTATTAAAAAACATAATCATATCATGTGTCAAAAATACTTACGTAAAATAGATAAAGGTGATAAACGAGTTTTTTTAATTAATGGAAAAGTATGTGGGGCAATATCAAGAGTTCCTAAAAAAGGTTCTTTTTTAAGCAACTTGAGTAAAGGTGCAAAACCAATTAATATCAAATTAACTAAATATGAAACCAAAATATCAAAATTAATCGCAAAAAATTTACAAAAAGAAAATATTTTTTTTTCAGGAATTGACTTTATTGATCAAAAACTTAATGGTGATATCAATGTTACGTCTCCCACAGGATTAAAAACCTTATTTGATTTGTCTGGAATAAACCTTGCTAAAGTTTTTTGGAAAGGTTTAAAAGCTTGAAAAATTTAACTGAGCAACAAAAAGGGTCATTGTTAGCATTTGTTGCTGTAATGTTTATAACACCAGATTCTATTTTTATTCGGTTATCAAATATTGAAACCTGGGGAATGCTTTTTTATAGAGGGGCAATTCCATTTGTTGTTGTTTTAATTGGTCTTTTATTTTTTTATAAAAGTAAATTTTTAAAAGCTTTATTGGGTATAGGATATCCTGGAATATTTTATGTTTTAAGTTTTTCTATTTGTAATATTACGTTTATAATTTCTATCCAAAATACCAATGTAGCAAATACATTGATAATGATTGCCATGGCTCCGATGATTTCTGCAATATTAGGCGCTATGTTTTTAAAGGAAATGCCAAATAAAAACACTTGGGTTGCAATTTTTATAACTTTTTTTTCAGTGCTTTACATTTTTAAAGATTCTGTAAAATTAGGGAATTTTTATGGTGATATTTTTGGTCTAATCACAGCTTTTGGTCTCGCTTCTAATGCAGTCTTAGCAAGGTATGCTAAAGATAGAGATCTAGTTCCGTCTGCAGTATTAGGGAAACTTTGTGTGGCTATATTTGCTTTTTTCTTTGTAGATAGCTTCTCACTTGTCGAAAAAGACCTTATTTACGTTCCCTTAATGTGTGTCATGTGTGTTGCTATCCCATTTGTTTTGGTGACTATTGCACCTAGATTTATTCAAGCAGAAGAAGTTAATCTTTTTTTTTTACTAGAAACTATTATTGGCCCCATATGGGTTTGGATGATAATTAACGAAAGACCTAATGTCGAGGTTATACAAGGTGGTGTAGTTATAATTCTAACGATTGCAATTCACTCTTATTTAAAACTAAAAAAATCTTAAGTGTGTCACAATTAGGTCTTTATTTAAGAATAGATGAGGAAATAATTAAGTAGTTGTATGGATAAAATTTTAAAAAATTCTTGGGCATTATTTTTGGGAATGGGCTTCATAATGTTAGCTCATGGATACCAAGGATCATTACTTGGTGTAAGAGCTGTACAAGAAGACTTTAGTCTTATCGCAACTGGTTTTATGATGTCTGGTTATTATGCTGGGTATTTTATTGGTGCTAAAACTATTCCAGGGTTAATTTTCAGAGTAGGTCACATTAGAGTATTTGCAGCTTTTGCTTCCATGGCTTCTATTGTTATTTTGATGCATTCAGTTTTTATTCATCCTTTTACCTGGTTTATACTTAGGGTTATTACTGGAGTTAGTATGGTTTCTATATACACAATAGCTGAAAGTTGGCTAAACGATAGATCAAGCAATAAAAATAGGGGAAGTGTTTTATCAATATATATGATTGTCCTTTATGGATCTATGGCTATTGGAATGTTTTTTCTAAATTTTAGTAAACCAGAAAATTTTCAACCTTTTATTTTAGTTTCTTTGTTTATGTCACTTGCTTTAATTCCAATCTTATTAACTAAAAGAAAAGCACCAACTTTTAAAAAAATTACTGGTATGAGCTTGAAAGAACTTTATGAAACTTCACCATTAGGGATGGTAGGCTCTCTCTTTTATGGTACAGTACAATCAGCACTATTTTCTTTACTTGCTGTTTATGCTGCATCAATGAATTTTACTATATTTGAAATTTCTGTTGTAACTTTTTTATTAGCAATATCAGGGGCAGTTGCACAATTTCCTATTGGAAAATTATCTGATAAATTTGATAGAAGATTAGTTATTATTTACACTACATTTGGTGCTTCTTTTTTTGCTCTTTGCGCTATTTTGGCTTCAAGACAAATGTACTTACCCGGTGATCTTGCTACTAGCAAAACCTGGTTTTATATATTCTTAATTTTATTTTCTTTTTGCAGCTTGCCAATGTTTGCAATTATTTTCGCTCATACCAATGATTTTATACAAAAAGAAAAATTTGTTGCAGCTGGAGCTGGTTTACAATTTGCATTTGGTTTGGGGGCAATAAGTGGTCCATTTTTATGTTCTATATTTATGAATTTAATAGGCCCTAATGGTTATTTTATTTTTTTAATAATTTTTCATTGTATAATTGGTTTATTTGCAATTCATAGAATGAAAATAAGAAAAACGGAAGATAATCCAGATTCACAGTTTACAGCTATGCCGCAATCAATTACTCCAACTGGAATGGAGTTGAATCCTTCAACTGAACCAATGAAAGAGGAAGAAAATAATGTGGTAAAAAAAGATAAGGATAATTTAATTGATTAAGAAAATTTAATGAAAATGAATAATGCAATTTTTGATGTTGGTGCAAATAATGGCTTGGATGGCCTTGGTTTTGCCCTTCTAAACCCTACCTACAACGTTTATGCTTTTGAAGCAAATCCTGATCTAATTTCAGAAATAATCAAAAATAAAAAAAAAATAGAAATCTTTTTTAAATTAGAGCTAAAAAATTATGAAATTATAAATAAAGCCATTTCTGATTTTGATGGATCGTCTATTTTTAATGTATCACAATTTAACTTATGCTCATCATTACTAAAATATAAGTTTGTAGAAACAAAAAAAAAAATTACCATTGAAGTAATTACACTGGAAAATTTTTGCATTCAGAAAAATATTGATAATATTATTCATTTACACGTAGATACACAAGGCTCTGATTTAAATGTAATAAAAGGACTAAAGTCCTTCAGAAAAAAGGTTCACTCAGGAGTAATGGAAACAATCGTTGAAAAAAAAGATCTTTTATATGAAGGCGGGTCTTCCTACGACCAGGTCAAATCACTATTTAGCCAATGGAATTTAAATATTATCAAAACTGAATTTAACGATTTTGAAAAAAAAGAAATAAATGTTTATTTTTTAAATGATTTAATTCCAAAAAATGAAATTTTAAAATTTAATAGATATAAAAAAAGATTCATCAATAGAATTATTGAAGATAAGATTAATACTAAAGATTATTTTTATATGAAATATTTAAAATTGTTTAAGCTATAAGATTTTCAATGTTGATAGTACCGTAACCCATTTTATTTAATGGTTTATGCCTAACATATTTTAAATCACAATGTTTTATAATGCTAAATTCAGGAATTTTATTTTTCATAAACGGCAGAACTAATTTATTATGATATCTTGTGGGAACATCGAGATATGCATAAGAAATATTTACAAGCTCTTTTATTGGGTAAAGAGATTTCATTACTCTATTGTTAAAGCTAAAATCTATTTTTATCGCTTTACTTTTTAAAAAATTTTTTAATAATTCTCTGTCCATTAAATACATGCCACTATAAGGATACTTAGAATTAATAAATCCAAATTCTTTATTTTCTGCAAATACAACAGGATTGTTTTTTTTTATAAGTTTTTTTGGATTGTCTACAGAGAAAAGTTTACCCTTATAAGCTTCGCACCTTATAAAGTTTGGAATTAGATTAATTTTTTTTAATACTTTTCTAAAATATATCCAATAACTAATATTTTTTGAGTTAACTATTATATCATCTTCAAGGTACATAAAGTGTGAATAAGAGTTATCTTTAATTTTATTTTTCATGATGTTTATTGAGTGCCAGGGTAAAAAATTTTCATCTGGCAAGTTTTTGACCATTATTATTGAATATTTTTTTACTTTTTTTTTTAGAATTTTACGTAATTCTAGTTCATTCTTTTTTTTTAAATTATTAGTAATTACAGTAAGATTGGTGTTAAAATTATAAGAAGCAATTTCTATTATATTTTTATTAAGTGTTTTTAATCTGTTTTTTTTGAAATGAAAGCAAAGCACTATTGCTATTTTTTTCGGTTTATACTTCTTTTCCACAACTTTTCTAAAATGGTAATCCTTTAGAACAAATTTTTTCTCAGTCTTGTTTCTTCTGTTAATAATTCTGTCTATTACTTTAGTTTCTAATTTTCCAATAGATTTAAAAAATTTTCGAAATTTTTCTAATATAAAAATATACATAATTTTAAAGTTTTATTAATACTTTATATCTAATACATTTATAAAATTAAAATTGATACATCTTAAAGTTACTTTAATTAAATTTCTTACTTTCTAATCACCTCAAGTTTATTACCTAAATTAATTTCACCATCATCTAGCGCTGTTAAATAAACTCCCATTTCAAAATGATTATATTTTTTTTTTAATGATTGAAGTAGATTCAAAGAATTATCATCAGTTTTTGGTTTTAAGTTGATTGCAATACATCTTGGAATATTTTTCTCAACTCTAAATGAAACATCATTAATTTTGATAATTTTTCCTAGCCATTCACGCTCCTCCCAAGCTCTAATTCCATCAACATAAATATTTCCTCTAAATCTTTGAGCTTCAATTTTTTTATTAATTTTAGCCTGAAAATCCTCAATACTCTTTGTGTTTAAAAGAGACACTGAATGAGGCAAGACTATTCTATTCGATATCGATGTATCAAAAAAAGGAAGGTCTTTATTTTTCATTAATACTATTGGTTTTTGAAGAGAATTTTCTAATTCTAAAATTTTATTTGAAAGTAAATCATATGTATCTAATTCATTTACATCAATTGTTAAAATTTTTTCCCCTTCAAAAGTTAATGTTAATTTATTTTCATTGAATAAAAAATTATATTTGTTCAATACAGGAGAGTTTTTTAGAGTTAAAATTTTATTCCACTTTCCTCTTCTTTCCTCAGGGTTTTTTTCAAATAACTTTACTTGGTCTAAATCTAAGCCTTTTGCAAATGCAAAAATTCTATCCCCTACTATTCCGATATTCTTTTTAATTTTACACCTATTAATACTCTGAAATGATAGAGATTTTACTGGACAATAATTGATTGAAGAAATATTTACGCTCATATAATATTTTTAAATACTAGGCATATTTGCCTGCAACATAACCAGAAGACCATGCCCACTGAAAGTTATAACCACCCAAGTGTCCCGTAACATCAACCACCTCTCCAATAAAAAATAATCCTGGATTCTTTTTTGACATCATTGTCTTAGAGGAAATTTCATTAGTATCTACACCACCTAAAGTAACTTCTGCTGTCCTGTAACCTTCAGATCCTATTGGATTAATAACCCAAGCATTAATAGAGTCACTTAATTGCTTTAATAAGCTGTTTGATAACTCAGATATATTACCATTAACGTTATTTTCCTTACAAATTATTGAAGACAATCTCTTTGGAAGAATTTCATTAATTATATTATTGATTTCTTGTTTAGGGTTTAATTTCTTTTCATTTTCTAAAAGTTTAAAAACATCTAATTTTGGAGAGAGATTGATCTTAATATTATCTCCCGATTTCCAATATGAAGAAATTTGCAATATAGAAGGGCCACTTAATCCTCTATGAGTAAACAACATTCCTTCTTGAAAAAAAATTTTATTAAAGAAAACAACTGTCTCTAAAGATAGCCCACTAAGTTCCTTACACATTGCAAGTATTTTTTCATTAAAGGTTAGGGGTACTAAAGCTGGCAATGTTTCAATAATATTCATATTAAATTTCTTTGCTATATCGTAACCAAACTTACTTGCTCCAATTTTTGGAACTGAAAGACCTCCTGTTGCAATAATTAACGAGTTGCAAGAATACTTATCATTACCAGCTGCTACGAAATATTGATCATCTTTTTTATCAATTTCAGTAATTATTGTTTCTTTCATCAAGGTAACTTTTGCTGCTTGACACTCTGAAAGAAGCATATCTACAATTTGTTGTGCACTTTGGTCACAAAAAAGCTGACCTAACTTTTTTTCATGAAATTTAATATTATGTTTTTTGATTAATTTAATAAAATCATTTTGCGTGTACTGACTTAATGCAGATATTACAAATTTAGGGTTGTTTGAAATAAATTTACTTGGATGTGTGTTAATATTAGTAAAATTACATCTACCGCCACCTGATATACGGATTTTTTCACCTATCTTTTTTGCATGGTCAACTAAAAGTACTTTTCTTCCTCTTTTTCCAGCTTCAATAGCGCTCATCATTCCAGCTGCACCAGATCCAACTATAATAACATCATATTTTTTTGTCATTGAGTAATAATAAAGTTTAATAATGTGGAGGCTTTTTATCTTCTATAACCATACCTGTTTCATTTCCATTCTCTAAATCATTAATTATTTTTTCAAAATTTAAGATTTTTTTTTTCAAAATTGATACTTCTTTTTGTTGAGAATAAAGCTCATCACTCATCTGGGAGATTTCATGTTGAAGAAAAGCTATTTGTTCTTCTAATTTTTTAGTTGAATTATCCATTTAAATATACATTTCATATACCATTAGATATATCTAAGATAAATCAGTGATTAATAATGAATAAAGAAAACGCAAGTAAACTGTGGAAAATGATACAGGAAGCTGGTGATTATTTACTAAATGAATTACCTGACCATCCTAATCACCCTAAGGGACGTAACCCCTACGCTCATGTCGCAATATGTGTCAAAGAGAAGTTTGGCAACTCATATAAAGATATTCCTGATGAAAAGTTTCAAGAAGTTGTTGATTACATTAACTTTTTGAAAGAGAACCCAAGTTAAGCAAGAGAACATTTT
>Ga0114997_10000716_pt1 | contig 27616 bp, 25 predicted proteins | sample ArcticOcean_MG_C_2_FD_87045 | JGI IMG/M metagenome (GOLD analysis project Ga0114997, IMG submission 87045) | Marine microbial communities from western Arctic Ocean - ArcticOcean_MG_CB4_136 | ecosystem: Environmental > Aquatic > Marine > Oceanic | place: Arctic Ocean: Canada Basin | collected... | reverse complement strand
TAATGATGAACTATCAATTTTCTATTCCAAATATGGAGAATTAACAATTAATAATGCTGCTTTAAAACAATCTATTGAAATAATAAGAAGAAGAATAGATGATGTTGGAACAAAAGAACCTACTATCTTACAAAGAGGTGAAAAAAGAATTTTAGTTGAATTGCCTGGTATTAAAGATCCTGAAAGAATAAAAGCTTTATTAGGTAAAACTGCTAAATTAGATTTTCGACTTGTTACATCAGATAGTAATGAATTTGGATTTGAAAAATTAATATCTGAAAATGGTGAAGAACTACAAGTTAGTAAAAGAATAATTATGAGTGGTGAAAATCTTGTCGATGCTCAACCAAGACTTGACAATCAAAATAACCAACCTTCTGTATCCTTTACTCTTGATAGAATAGGATCTCAAAAGTTTGGACGTACAACTAACAAAAATATAGGAAAAAGAATTGCGATTGTTTTGGATGATAAAGTCATTAGCGCTCCAACGATTAGAGAACCTATAACGGGCGGAAAAGGGAATATTAGTGGTAATTTTTCTTTTCAAGAAGCAACTGATTTAGCTTTGTTGCTGAGATCAGGAGCGTTACCTACACCTTTAAATATAGTTGAAGAAAGAACTGTGGGTCCTGATTTGGGTGAAGATTCAATCAAATCAGGAACTAAGTCTTTAATTGTAGGTTTTATTCTTGTTATTATATTCATGATCTACAAATATAAAGTGTTTGGTATTATTGCCAACCTATCTCTTTTTGCAAATTTACTAATGTTAGTTGGAATTCTCACGATGTTAGAGGCAACTCTTACTCTGCCAGGTATTGCAGGTATAATATTAACGGTTGGAATGGCTGTAGATGCAAATGTTTTAATTTTTGAACGTATTAAAGAAGAGCTAAAAACTGAAAAGTCAATAATACATGCATTTGATATTGGCTACAATAAAGCTAAAATTACAGTATTAGATGCAAATATTACAACCTTAATAGCAGCAATAATATTGTTTGCTTTCGGATCTGGTCCAATTAAAGGTTTTGCACTTACATTAGGAATTGGTATTTTGACAACCTTATATTCAGCTTATTTCATAGCTAGACATTTAACTTCAATCGTTGTTCTTAATAATAAGAAAGACAGTATAAATTTATGATTAATAATTTTAAATTTTCTGATCATTTTAAAAAAGGAAATATTTTTTCTTTAGTATTATTTTGTTTAAGTGTTTTTTTTATAGTTTTTAAAGGACTTAATTTTGGAATAGATTTTAAAGGCGGTACATTAATCGAACTTCGTGTGAATGACAAAAATATTAATATTCGTGATGTTAGATCTTCATTTTCAAATTTAAATTTGGGTGACGTTAATATAAAAGAATTTGGTGACAGGGGTGATTTTTTAATTAAAATAGAGAAGGCTGATAATAAAAATGACAACTTCATACCAAAACTTAAATCTAGCATCAAACTAAACTTGAGTAATGATATAAGTTTTAGACGTATCGAGAAGGTTGGTCCAAAAGTAAGCGAGGAACTCTTACATTCAGGTGTGCTAGCCATTTGCTTATCGTTAATGGCTATGTTGTTTTATATATGGATAAGATTTGAATGGCAATTTAGCTTGGGGTCTATAATTGCCTTGTTTCATGACGTTATGATCACTATCGGTATTTTTTCTATTTTATCTTTTGAAATCAACCTTTCAATTATTGCAGCAGTTTTAACAATAGTTGGATACTCAATGAACGATACTGTTGTTATATATGATCGTATAAGAGAAAATTTAAATAAATTTCACAAAGTAAAGATTGAAGATATAGCAAATCTCTCCATAAATGAAACGCTATCGAGAACAATAATTACTTCTTTCACAACTTTACTAGCTTTATTCTCAATATTTTTTCTTGGAGGTGAGATCCTTAGAGGCTTTTCTTTTGCTATGATATTGGGTGTTGTAATAGGAACTTATTCGTCGATTTTTGTTGCAACACCGATATTAAAAACACTAAGGGTTTCTTATAAGACTATTGAGAAAAAAGAAGAAGAAATAATTCCTTAAATTAATAAAGATTTTGTGCGGCGACCATTGATAGTAACATTGGCATAGAAAGTAATGTGTTTGCACGAGAGAATAGCATTGCTCTTCTTGCAGAGCTTGCTTTATCCTCGGGCGAACAATTAATCATTCCTAAAGCTTTTTTTTGATTTGGCCAAATAACAAACCAAACATTGTAGGCCATAATTATTCCTAGCCACATCCCTATACCTATAGCTAAATTTTTACCATAGCCTGTTCCTATACCTAAAGTCATTGCACCATGAAGATAGCCATTTAAATATGAAACTATTAAGCCAGTAATGATAGTGACTAAAGCAGCCCATCTGAACCAAAATAAAGCCTTGGGTGCAATCACCTTTCCTATGGCTGGTTTTTGTTCATCTGGTATGTTGGGCATTGATGGTATCTGAACAAAGTTAAAATACCAAAGTAAACCAATCCACATTATTCCTGATAAAACGTGCAAATATCTAAAAAGCCAACTAAGAAAATATCTATCAAAAACAAATCCATCGCCACTTATGTGCAGTCCTAAAAAAAGAATTATCGCAAGAGCCAATGAAGCGTGTACGGTTTTTGATAATGACTGTAGTAAAGCTGACATGATTCTACTGTATCATATTGTTGAGATCTAAAAAGATTTAATTTATGCTGTTTTTCTCATTTTAGAGTTGCTTAAAAGGCCTTTTAAAAATTTACCAGTAAAACTTTGTTCGTTTTCAGCAACATTTTCTGGAGTTCCTTCGGCAATAATTTCTCCTCCGTAGACACCTCCCTCAGGGCCCATATCTATTATATGGTCTGCAGTTTTTATAACATCTAAATTGTGCTCTATAACTATTACCGTGTTACCTGTATTTGTAAAAGCCTGGAGTATTTCTAATAATTTTTTTATATCATGTGAATGCAAGCCGGTAGTCGGTTCATCTAAGATGTAAAGTGTTCGACCTGTTGGTCTTTTGGATAATTCTTTAGCTAATTTTATTCTCTGCGCTTCACCACCCGATAGTGTTGTGGCTTGTTGACCTACTTTCATATAACCCAACCCTACGTGCTTTAATGTTATAAGCTTAGATCTAATATTTTGTATATTTTCAAAAAATTCACAACCTTCATCAACAGTCATATTTAAAATATCTGCAATATTTTTGTTTTTAAATCTGATTTCCAAAGTTTCCCTGTTGTACCTTGCACCTTTGCACGTGTCACATGGAACAAAAACGTCAGGTAAAAAATGCATTTCATAGGTAATAACCCCGTCACCCTCACAGGTTTCACATCTACCGCCTTTGACATTAAAAGAATACCTTCCAACTTTGTAACCTCTTGCTTTTGACTCTGGTAATGCAGCAAACCATTCTCTGATCGGACCAAATGCTCCTGTATAAGTTGCGGGATTAGATCTGGGTGTTCTACCAATAGGCGATTGATCAATATTAATTATTTTATCAATTAACTCAGTGCCTTTAAATCCCGTAAAAGCTTTTGGAATTTTTCTACTTTTATTTTTATTTAGCAGCAAGTTTAATGCATTATATAATGTTTGTAATATCAAAGTAGACTTACCGCTACCGGAAACACCAGTTACACATGTAAAAGTTCCAATTGGAATTTTTAGATTAACTTTTTTCAAATTATTTCCTGTTGCTCCACTAATTTCTATAAATCTTCCATTTTTGGCAGATCTTCTTTTCTTTGGTAATGCTATATATTTTTTACCAGATAGATAATCTCCAGTAATACTCTGATTGTTTTTAATAATATCTTTCAAGCTACCTTCAGCTATTACTTCACCGCCGAAATGACCCGCTGCTGGTCCAATATCAATAATGTGGTCAGCGCTTTCCATCGTTTCAATATCGTGCTCAACTACTATGACGGTATTTCCCAAATCTCTCAATTTTTTTAATGCTTTAATTAACTTTTTATTATCTCTTTGATGTAATCCGATCGAGGGTTCGTCTAAAACGTAAAGTACCCCCGTTAGACCTGATCCTATTTGCGAGGCAAGCCTTATTCTTTGAGCCTCACCTCCAGACAAAGTTCCTGACTCTCTTGATAATGTTAAATAATTTAATCCTACATTTAATAAAAAATTTAACCGTTCGTTGATTTCTTTTAAGATATGTTGAGCGATCTTATTTTCTCTCTCTGTAAGTACCGAAGACAAGTCGTCAAACCATAATTGGGCCTCATCTATTGATTTAGATGTAATTTCACTTATATTTAAAGAGTTTATTTTTACACAAAGCGCTTCTTCTTTTAATCTTAGACCTTTGCATTTTTCACAATTAGATTCACTTTGATATTGTGCAATTTCTTCTCTCTTCCATTCGCTATCAGTTTCTAGGTATCTTCTTTCTAAATTATTAACAACACCTTCAAAAGCCTTTTTAGTTGAATACTTTTCGTATCCATCGTCATAAAAAAACTTTATTTCCTCATCATCAGAACCATATAAAATTATTTGTTGTATATTTTTGGCTAATTTTTTCCATGGATCAGTCAATGAAAATTTATAATGTTTCGCAATTGATGAAAGAGTTTGAGCGTAATATAGTGATGTTGATTTAGCCCATGGCTCAACTGCTCCGTCTTGTAAGCTTTTATTTGTATTTGATACTACTAGATTTGGATCTACGTTTAGATTGTGACCAATGCCCTCGCATTCCTCACAAGCTCCATATGGCGAATTAAATGAAAATAATCTTGGTTCTATCTCTTCTATAGTAAACCCACTTTCAGGGCATGAAAATTTTGATGAAAAAGTAATGCTTTCTATTTTTCTAAATTTTTTTGGTAATGTCTCATTTTCATATTCAACTACTATTAAACCATCTGATAAATTTAATGCTGTCTCAACACTATCTGCTAACCTGTTACCTATGGTTGAGCTTAAAACAATTCTATCAACAATTATTGAAATTTCATGTTTAATTTTTTTATTTAAATCAGGAAAATTTTCAATATCTAAATATTTTCCATCAACTTTTATTTTTGAAAAACCTCTTTTTTTATAATTTAAAATTTCTTTTTTATACTCACCCTTTCTACCCCTAACTATTGGAGACAGAATATATATAGTACTACTTTTGGGGAGATTTTTTATTTTATCTACCATTTCACTTATTGACTGGGAAACTATTGGCTTGCCAGTAAAGGGTGAGAAGGGCACACCGACTCTCGCATACAAGACTCTCATATAATCATAAATTTCTGTTACTGTAGCAACGGTAGACCGCGGATTTTTGGAGGTATTTTTTTGTTCAATTGAAATAGCTGGACTTAGCCCCTCAATAAGATCAACCTTTGGTTTTTTCATTTTATCTAGAAATTGCCGAGCATAAGACGATAAACTCTCAACATATCTCCTGTGGCCTTCAGCGTATATTGTGTCAAAAGCTAAAGATGATTTACCTGATCCTGACAACCCTGTTATAACAACTAGTTTTTCCTTTGGAATTTCCAATGATATATTTTTTAAGTTGTGTTCTTTGGCACCTTTTATAACGATTTTTTTCAACATATTTTTTACCTCTAAACCAATAATGAGCTTATATTTATTATTTAATTATGATATAATTCAAACATTATAACTAATTATCACAAATTAATTCTAAAAAATTATGGCAGGCAGTTTAAATAAAGTACTTTTAATAGGAAGATTGGGGGCAGATCCTGAAATTAAACAAATGGTTAACGGAAAAAACGTCGCAAGACTAAGCTTAGCCACTAGTCAGAGCTGGAAAGATAAAACTAGCGGAGAAAAAAAAGAAAAAACAGAATGGCATAGAATTGTCATATTTAACGAAGGTCTTGTTAATGTGGTTCAGCAGTATTTAAAAAAAGGTGCAAACGTTTATATTGAAGGTCAATTAACTACCCGTAAATGGAAAGACGAGTCCTCTGGTCAAGATAAATATTCAACAGAAATTGTTCTACAGGGATACAACTCTAGTCTTACAATGTTAGATGGTAAAAATAAAAATGAAAGTTCTAATTTAATAAACGAAACAAAAAGTTCTTTACCTAGTGAAAGTACAAATCAAGAAAATAAAGACCTGGACGATGAAATTCCATTTTAAAAATTATGGAAAAATCTACATCAGAAAAAAATAATAATTTTAAACCTATTTTTGTACAAGATGAGATGAGCTCGTCTTATCTGTCTTATGCAATGAGCGTTATAGTAAGTAGAGCTTTGCCAGATGTAAGAGATGGTTTGAAACCAGTTCATAGAAGAATTATTTATGCGATGTACAAAGGTGGATATGATTGGACTAAACCCTACAGGAAGTCTGCAAGAATTGTTGGAGATGTAATCGGTAAATATCACCCTCACGGCGATCAATCTGTTTATGATGCATTGGTTAGGCTTGTTCAAGAATTTTCAATGAGTCTACCGTTAATAAGTGGTCAAGGTAATTTTGGTTCAATTGACGGGGATCCGCCTGCAGCAATGAGATACACTGAAACAAAGCTAGGTAAAATTGCTCAACATTTAACTGAAGACTTAGAAAAAAAAACAGTTGATTACAGAAATAACTACGATGAAACAGAAACTGAGCCCGAAGTTTTACCTGCCCAATACCCAAATCTTTTAGTAAATGGTGCTGGCGGTATAGCCGTTGGTATGGCGACAAGTATTCCTCCACATAATTTAGGAGAAATAATAAACGCTACAATGGCCTTTATGGACAACAAAGATATAACGATCAGTCAATTAATGAAGCATGTGCCAGGACCTGATTTTCCAACTGGTGGACTAATAATTGGTAAAGATATTATTAAACAAGGTTACAACAAAGGAAGGGGATCATTTAAAATAAGAGGTGAAATTGAAACAGAAACTAAAAAAAGTGGAAGAGATTTACTTATTTTAAAGTCGATACCTTACCAGATTAATAAGTCTGTTTTAATTGAGAGAATAGCCCAATTGGCTCGAGATAAAAAAATAGAGGGAATAAGAGATATTAGAGATGAGTCTAACAGGGAAGGCATTAGAGTAGTAATTGAGTTAAGAAAAGCTGTTGAACCAGAAACAATAAGGCGTCAGCTATATAAGCTAACCAGTATAGAGAGCTCATTTGGTTTCAATACACTGGCAATAGTAGAAAAAAAACCAAAGATACTTAATTTAAAAGAATTCTTATCTGAATTTTTAAAATTTAGAGAAATTACTTCAACTAAAAGAATAAAATTTGATTTAAATAAAGCCGAAGAAAGAGCTCATATTTTAATTGGTATAGCAACGGCAGTAGAAAATATTGACGCTATAATTCAAATAATCAAAAGTTCAAAAGATGCAGTTTCAGCAAAAAAAAATATTTTATTAAAAAAATGGAAAGTTAAGAAAAGTACCAAATTAATTACATTGATAGAAAAAAAGAAAAATATTTTGACCTATCAGCTCTCAGTGGCACAAGTAGATTCTATATTAGAATTAAAATTACAAAAATTAACTGCATACGGGATTAGTGAGATAGAGAATGAAATAAATAAACTTTCTGAAATGATTGTTAATTTTAACAAATTATTAAATTCAAAAAAAGAACTTTATAATTTAATAAAATCAGAGCTTTCTTTAATAAAAGACAAATACTCTGTACCCAGAAGAACAAAAATTATTGATGCTGTATTAAATTACAATATCGAAGAAACTATACAAAAAGAGTCTGTGGTTATTAATATTACAAAAAAAGGATATATAAAACGAAGTTTGCTATCTTCCCTCAAGGCACAGAAAAGAGGAGGTAAAGGTAAGTCCGGCATAGTTACAAGAGACGAAGACTTTGTTGTTCAAATATTTACCGCAAATACTCATACACCTGTTCTGTTTTTTTCTACTCAGGGCCTCGTTTACAAGATAAAAGCTTATAAAATACCAGAGGGTACTTCTGTATCTAAGGGTAAATCAATATTTAATTTACTACCTCTCAAAAGTCATCATTCGATTAGTTCTATAATGCCACTCCCAGAAGATGAAAGTGAATGGAAAAATTTATTAGTTATCTTTGCAACAGCAGACGGATATATACGAAAAAATACTTTAGAAGATTTTTTAAACATCAATATCTCAGGAAAAATTGCAATGAAATTAAACGAAGGAGATAAGATTGTTGGTGTTAAAATATGTTCAGAAGACCAAGATGTTTTGTTAAGCACAAACAAAGGTAAATGTATAAGATTTGCGTCAAAGAAATTAAGATTGTTTAAAGGCAGATCTTCAAAAGGTATTAGAGGGATTAAGCTATCAGATGTTGACAAAGTAATTTCTATATCCATACTTAATACTCCTCAGATTAGCTCAAAGATAATTAAAAAAGATATAAAGATTAAAAATGGTGTTGATAAATTTATACTTTCTGTAACAGAAAACGGTTATGGGAAAAGATCATCTTTTTTAGATTATAGATTAACAAATAGAGGGGGGAAGGGAATAATCGGCATAATTAATTCGCCAAGAAATGGTGATGTTGCCTCTACTTTAGTTGTTGAAGAAAATGATGAAATTATTTTATCTACAGATAAAGGAAGTATAATGCGTTGCGCTGTAAAAGAAATAAGAGTTGCGGGAAGAAATACTCAAGGAGTTAGAATTAAGAAATTATCGGGTGAAGAAAAGGTTGTTTCAGTAATAAAAATAGACAATAATATTGAATAAATATGAGAACTGCAATTTATCCTGGTACATTTGATCCGCTTACCCTTGGCCACATAGATGTTATTAAAAAATCATTAAAAATAGTTGATCGGGTTGTGATAGCGACTACAGATAATATTAATAAGGAATATTTTTTCTCTATAGAGGAAAGACTTTCTATAATTCAAAATTCTTTATTTAGTGATCTAAAACTAAATAAAAAAAAAATAATAGTTTCTTCCTTCGACTCACTAACTATAGATTTATGTAGAAAATACAGAGCCTCAATTATTATTAGAGGTTTGCGAGCTGTTTCAGATTTTGAATATGAGTTTCAATTAGCCGGTATGAATAAAAAATTAAATAATGAAATTGAGACAATATTCTTGATGTCTGATGTTGAAAATCAAATCATTTCTTCAAAGTTTGTTAAAGAAATAGCTAAATTAAACGGTAATGTAAGTAAATTTTTAACAAAATCAGCTAATAAGGTTTTAAAAGAAAAAATTAAATGAAAAAATTTTTCTATATCTTTTTTATCATCTTTTTTTTTATCAATAACGCATACACAAAGGAAAACACAATGATTATCGAAATTAAATACGGAAAAATAGAAATAGAGCTATATGAAAAGTTAGCACCCGGGCACGTTGAAAGATTCAAAGCTCTCGTTGAAGAAGGAAAATACAATGGAGTTGTTTTTCATCGTGTTATAAATGGATTTATGGCTCAAACTGGTGACGTCCAATTTGGTAACTCTAAGTCTCCAGATTTTGATTTAGCCAAAGCTGGTACTGGTGGTTCTGATTTACCAAATCTAAAATCAGAATTTTCAGACACAGCACATGTCCGGGGAACTCTATCAATGGCCAGATCATCCGACCCCAATTCCGCTAATAGTCAATTTTTTATATGCCTTGATGCAGCGCCACATCTTGACAGGCAATATTCTGTATTTGGTAAAGTAACTAGTGGAATGAATTTCGTAGATATGATTAAAAAAGGCGATTCACAAAGTGGTGCGGTTCAACAGCCTGACATGATTATAAATATTAATCCAAAAAAATAGTTTAATGAAAAATGAAGAATTTTCTTTTGAGTTAAAGGCTCAAGAAGGAATGGCTAGGCTTGGCCAAATTAAAACACCAAGGGGTGAGATTGACACTCCTGCTTTTATGCCAGTAGGTACTCAAGGTACTTTAAAAGGTATCTTCGTAGATGATGTAATCAATACTGGCACCCAAATTATATTAGGCAACACATACCACCTTATGATTAGACCTGGCATAAATACCCTAAATAAATTTGATGGATTGCATAAATTTATGAATTGGAAAAAACCAATTTTAACAGATTCAGGAGGATTTCAGATAATGTCTTTAGCAAAATTTAACAAAATTGATCCTGATATAGGTGCCATTTTTAAGTCTCATTTAGATGGAAAAAAATTTATTTTAAGTCCAGAAAAAAGTATTCAAGTACAAAAAGAAATAAATTCTGATATTTTAATGGTTTTAGATGAATGCCCCAAATTAACTGATGATAAAAAAATTTTAAAGTCGGCTATTGATACCTCAACTAAGTGGGCCAAAAGATGCAAGATAGAATTTGGTAGAAATAAAAAAAAAGCATTGTTTGGTATTGTGCAAGGTGGATTATTTAAGGATCTTAGAGTTGAAAGTTTGGAGAGACTCATTGAAATAAATTTTAGCGGATACGCATTAGGTGGGCTTGCAGTGGGTGAGGAACAAGACCAAATGTTAAATATTTTAGAAGAAGTATCAAGCTATTTACCAAAAAATAAACCCAGATATTTAATGGGTGTTGGAACGCCATCTGATATATTAGGTGCTGTTAAAAATGGTATCGATATGTTTGACTGTGTTATGCCAACAAGATCAGGTAGAACCGGTCTTGCTTTTACTTGGGGAGGGAAAATTAACCTACGTAACTCGGTCTATCAATATGATACTAGTCCACTAGATTTAAATTGTAAAATTAGAAATCTAAACCTTTACTCTAAAAGTTATTTAAATCATTTAGTAAAAACGAACGAAATTTTGGCTTCAATGATTATTTCATTACATAACATAAATTTCTATCAGGAGCTTATGCGGGAAATCAGAAAGCATATACAAGAACGCACATTTGATAATTTTTATAAAAAATACATCAAAATTTTTGACAAGGTAAATAACAGTTAATTTTACTTTCTTTATATATAAAAAAATCTTAAAAAACCCACAGCTCTTTTAGTAAAGTACCTGCCTATTAAAAATTTATATAACTCAAAACCTAATTTAAATGGTTAAAAACTGTTGATTTTTGCAATACATTTTTTATTTACAACTATTGTAAAGATTTAAAGCTGTGATTAGAGTAAAAATACATACTTCTGTTATGTAATTATGTGTTTGCTGTGCAGTTTATAATGTGAAATTTGCATTTGTATTTTTGCCTCAATACGTGTAAACAATTATTTTTTGGTAATAGATAATATTTTTTTTATTATTTAAATTTTAAAGTGTAAAGAAATTTAGGAATTTTAATTCAAACTTCACCAAAAGTTTCATTTAAAATTTATAATAGTAAATAACTAAAAAATATTTTTTATACGGGCCCTTAGCTCAGTTGGTAGAGCAATTCCCTTTTAAGGAATGGGTCGATGGTTCGAGTCCATCAGGGCTCACCAAAACATTCGGCGTTAACGGTTCGTGTCCATCAAAGTTAAACATTATTACCTCGGTATTGGTGGGTACTTAATCATGACTTCTGCTACCCACTTATTAAGATTATCAATTCTTTTTTTGCTAGATGGATGAGTGCTTAAAAATTGTGGAACCTCTTTACCTTTTTTATCAGCTGACATACGCTCCCATAACTTTGCCGCCTCTCTTATATCGTAACCAGCTAAAGATGAAAATATAAGACCTAAATAATCAGCCTCAGTTTCTTGAACTCTTCCAAAAGGATTGGTTATACCTATACTAATTATATCAAAGCCAGTATTTTTTCCTACGGTGTTTCTTGTTTTGCTTATAGCACCTTGTAAAAAAATATCAGCAACAGCTGTGCCAATATTTATTGTCATCGCTTGACTCATTCTTTCAACAGAATGTTTTGCTACGGCATGCGCTATTTCATGACCCATGACTGCTGCCAAGGCATGTTTATTTTTTGTAATTTTTAACAATCCGGTATAGACAGCAATTTTTCCACCGGGCATACACCAAGCATTTTTAACTTTATCATTATCTACCAAAATATAATCCCATGTAAAAGCGGTAGTTGGGTCCTTTTTATTTTCATTTTTAAAAAAAACACTAACTGAAGTTTCGATGTCTTTTCCTATAGTTCTTACTAAATCTAAATCTTTGCCTTTAGTAATTAATTTTGTTTTTTGCCTAAAACTTTCGTAAGCAGCGTTAGCTTGAGCATTAATTCTTGTTTCGGAAAATATAGAGAGCTGTTTTCTATCGGTAATCGGAACACTTGAGCATGAGGGAAGAGCTATTCCACAACAGGAACAGGTAAATAACCCAAGAAATTTTCTTCTATTTATGTTATAAATCATTTTAGATTCATGATATTAAATAATAAATTATTAATTGCAATTTTTATTTTAATCTTAATTTTTATAATATATTCGAGTTATAATTAATGGCCGATAAACCTAAAAAACCTTTTATTTTACGGATAAGAAACTATTTTTTAACTGGTGCAGTTGTTTTGATTCCAATCGGGATCACTTTATATCTTACCATTTTTATAATTAAGATTTCATCAAAAATTTTACCAAAAGAATTAAATCCAAATAACTATTTACCTATAGATATACCTGGAATAGAAATATTAATCTCATTTGTAATGATAACACTTATTGGGTGGATTTCCTTATCATTTTTAGGAAAGAAGATTTTAGAATTTTTTAATAAAATACTAAAAAAAATACCAATTCTTAGAACAATTTATTCTGCAATTGGTCAAATGACAGAAAGTTTTACGGAAAGTAATGAAAATAAAAAAAGCGTTGTATTGATAGAATACCCTAGAAAAGAAGTGTGGGTAGTAGGTTTTGCTACAAGGGAAAATAAGAGTGTGATGAGTAAAAAAGTGAAACAAGAACTTGTCAATATTTTTGTTCCCACAACACCCAATCCAACTAGTGGTTTTTTATTAATGGTACCAAAAAAAGATGTAATATATCTCGATATGTCCTTTGAGCAGGCATCTAAATTTATAGTCTCCGCTGGAACATCGGAACCAGATTAGTCATTACTTGCCGCAGATCCTTCTTCATTAATTACCTCTGCTTTATCAAATAATTTAAGTAAGGTATTATAGTTATCGTTTTCCAAATTTTCATCAATTTTTTTTACATTCTTTTCTGCGATTTTAAAAAGATCTTCATGTTGTATGGGATCAGCAATTCTGAAATATTTTATTCCACTTTGTTGGAACCCAATTATATCACCATAACCTCTGAGTCTCATGTCTTCCTCAGCTATTAAAAAGCCATCATCAGTTGACTTAAGAATTTTTAACCTTTTAACGGCCGATTTACTCAAGGATCCTTTGAACAAAAGTATACAAGAGCCTTGTGTTTTACCACGACCAACTCTTCCTCTTAATTGATGTAATTGAGCTAAGCCAAATTTGTTTGCATTTTCGATGATTATTAAGTTGGCGTTAGGGAAATCAATGCCAACTTCGATTACAGTGGTCGAAACTAATATATTAATTTCTAGGTTAAGAAATTTTTTCAAAATTACTTCTTTTTCTTCTGTCGTCAATGAACCATGAATCAGACCTGTTTTTTTTGGGAATTTTTTTTTAATTATTTCAAATTTTTTAACCGCAGAAGTAAAATTTAAAAATTTAGATTCATCAATTAAAGGGCATACCCAAAAAATTTGATGATTATTTTTTAGTTGTTTCTTGATAAACGGCCAAATTTCATTAATTTTACTTTCCGGCTTTGTATAAGTTAAAATTTTTTTTCTTTGTGCTGGTTTTTCTGTAATTTTTGAAATATCCATATCACCATAAATAGATAACATCATTGTTCTTGGTATGGGTGTGGCAGACATTAAAAGAACATCGCAGTCGTCACCTCCTTTTTTTGCTAAATCCATTCTTTGTTTAACCCCAAATTTATGTTGTTCGTCAATAATAATTAATCCTAAATTTTTAAATAAAATTTTTTTTTGAAAAAGAGAATGTGTGCCAATAATTAAATCAATTTTATTATTCTGCAGATTTTCCAATATAATTTTTTTTTTTTTATATTCTGTTTTACCAGATATAAATTCGATATTAATATTAGTGTCTTTAAAAATTTCCTTAGATAATGCAAAATGCTGCTTTGCAAGAATTTCAGTGGGGGCCATAAAGGCACACTGATAATTAGATTCTATAACATTGCAGGCAGCTAGCAAAGAAACTATTGTTTTACCGGAACCCACATCACCTTGGACAATTCTAAACATCCTGCTATTAGATTTTAAATCTTCCTCTATTTCTTTACAAACTTTTATTTGGCTTTTAGTTAAATTATAAGGAAGTTTTTTTAGAATAATATTGGCAAAACGTTCTTTATAAATTTTAGGTTTTTTTTTAATTCTCTTAATTTTTTTTCTATTATCAGATAATACTAATAAATGAGAAAGAATCTCATCATAAGCCAATCTTCTGTAAAAGTTTGAATTTATGTCTTTAATAGAATTTTCTTGATGTAAATTAAGTATAGACTTTTCCCAGCTTGAAAAATTCATTTGAAGTAAAAAAGATTTTGAATGCCATTCATTAATATTTGGTAAACTGTCCAAAACCTGGTCGATAATTTTTCTATATGATTTTTCATTTAGTCCTTCCGTCAAGGAGTATTTAGGAATTAATTTTTGTACATAATCTTTGTTACCAACACTTGTGATGTAGTCTGGATTTGTAATCTGATAATTATTTTTATAATAATTAATTTTTCCACTAATTATTACCCATTCATTTAAAGGTAATATTTTACGTATATATCCCTCCCTGCTATTAAAAAAAATAACATCAATTTTCGCCTTTTCATCTTCGCATGTAATTTTATTTGGTAAATTTCTTATTCTTGGAAAATTGTATTTTTTTACCCTAACTTTTATAGTCGATATTTTGCCAACCTCAAGACTTTGCAGTTCAGTAATGTTTCTTCTATCTGTATATGAGTAAGGTAAATTCCAAATTAGATCATTTATCTTGTCGATTTTTTTATTTTTCAGATATGAAGATAATTTTTTACCAACACCTTTTAAAGTAGAAACTTTTTCAAACAAAAAATTAATATTTTTTTGAATCTTCATTATTTACTATATAATAAATTAATGAGTGATGAATTGAAAAATTTAAAAAAAAAAATAATATATAGATCCTCTTATAGGGGGACCAAAGAAATGGATATTTTATTAACATCATTTGTGAGGAAGTATTTAGACAATTTAGACGAAAAAGAGTTGAATGATCTATTGTTTTTTTTAGATTTAGAAGATGAATTAATATTTAATTTTTATCAACATGGCATTAAAAGCAAAGAAATAATTAATAATAAGATTTCATCATTATTTAAAGACTTTAAAATTTAAAAATGGCGGAGAGGGTGGGATTCGAACCCACGAACGAGTTGCCCCGTCGCTGGTTTTCAAGACCAGTGCTTTCAACCGCTCAGCCACCTCTCCAAAGTTGAAACAAGACAATCTTAATACTATCAATAAGCCAAAATAACAATAACCATTAAAGCTTCTGTAATACTAGTTTATGCATTTATTTTGTGGTAATTAAAAAAATGGTTAATCAATTAAAAAAAATAATAATTATGTTTGTTTTTATATTATATTTCAATGAATCTAATGCAACACTTGCGGACTTTAATAAATGGCTCGTGTCTTTTAAGATTCAGGCTGTAGATTTTGGTATTTCAAAAAAAACAATAAACAAAACTTTATCTAATGTTCGGTATTTATCAAAAGTAATTGAATACGATAGGTATCAACCAGAATTTTATGAGGATACATTTACATATATTAGAAAGAGATCAAATTACTCAAAAGTTAAAAAGGGTCTTTTAATTCACAATAAAAATAAAAAATTAATTAATAAAGTCGAAAAAGAATTTACAATCGAAAAAGAATTACTCTTGTCATTAATGGGTATAGAAACAAATTTTGGAACTTATTTAGGAAAAATGGATATCTTATCATCTCTTGCTACGCTCAGCTTTGATAAGCGAAGAAGTAAATTTTTTACAGAAGAATTGCTAACTTTGTTAAAATTAGTTGACCAAGATAAAATAGACACAAAAATTTTGTATGGATCATGGGCAGGTGCAGTTGGCAATTTTCAATTTATGCCGTCTACTATAAAAAATTATGCGTTAGATTATGATAAAAATTCTATTATAGAGCTTAAAAAATTTGATGATAGCTATGCTTCTGCAGCAAATTATCTAAATAAAATTGGATGGAAAAAAAACGATCCTTGTTTTATAAAAGTTGAATTAAAAGATAATGTACCAAAAAAGTTTCTAAACTCGTCGGCTAAAAAAATAAAAAACAAGAAAAAATTTATTTTTTTTAAACAATATATAAAAAATTCAGATAGCTTTAATATATCAGATGAGTTAATAGCGGCTATAATTACACCTGACAAAGACATTGTGGAGAATTCTGATATTTTATCACCAGCATTTATCGTTTTTAATAATTATGAACTGATTTTAAAATGGAATAGATCTTTAAGATTTGCTTTAGCAGTATGTACGTTGAAAGAAAAATTTGAAAATGAAATTTAAAATTTGTTTTGTATTTTTTTTCATAATTAGCTGTTCTAACTCTATTTCTAATTCAACTAATAAAAAAACTTACTCTACATCAGGTTTTGCCTACATCTTTACAGAAGAAGATTTTCTTAATAAGTTTACAAAAAAAAAATTTGAAACAAATAAATTACTTATAGGTCATGATAAATTGAAAGTAGGTTCTTTAGTTAAATTAACAAATCCAAAAAACAAGAAATCAATTATCTTAAAAGTTAGTAAAAAAACAACCTATCCTGAATTTTACAAAATTTTAATTACTGCACCGGTTGCTCAAAAATTAAATATAGACAAGGATTTACCCTACGTTGAAATACAGGAACTTAAAAAAAATAAATCTTTTGTTGCTAAAAAAGCAACTACATTTAATGAAGAAAAAAATATACTTAATAAAGCACCAGTTGCCAATGTTACTATAAACAACATTTCTTTGTCGGAAGAGAAGCAGGCAAAAAAAGTTAAAATTTTTCGTATTTTGATTGGAGAATTTTATTCGCTTAATACCGCTAAAAATTTAAGAGCTACGTTGTTACAAAAGAATCAGACCCTTAATAAAAAAAAACTACTTATAAATAAGCTTAAAAAAAACAATTACCAGCTATTAGCTGGTCCTTATAAGGCTATTAATTCTCTTAAAAATGACTACATTATCTTAAAAAATTATGGATTTGAAAATTTGGAAATTAAAATGAATGAATAGATTATTTACTTACATAATTTTGATATTTATTAGTTTTTGCACCACTGTTTATGCAGCGGGCCCAAGCATTACTGCCAAAACTGCAATATTGATAGACTTTGATTCTGGTGCTGTTCTATATGAATTAGAGCCAGATATGAGTATTTATCCTGCTTCAATGACAAAAATTATGACATCCATCGTTGTATTTGATTTGTTAAAAAAAGATAAATTAACACTTGAAGATAAATTTATTATTTCAGAAAAAGCATGGCGTATGTCTCAAAGTGGTTATTCATCAATGTTTATCATGGTGAACGATGAAGTCTCTGTGGAAAATTTATTGAAGGGAATTATAATCGCTTCTGGTAACGACGCTTGTGTAGCTATAGCAGAAGGTATAGCTGGAACAGAGGAAAATTTTGCTGAAATGATGAATGAAAAAGCAGCTGAAATAGGATTAAAGGATTCAAATTTTGCTAATGCATCGGGTATTAATGATCCAGATAACTACTCAACAGTTAGAGATATCGCTATTTTATCTAAATATTTGATTAAAAATTATCCTGAATTTTACAAAATTTATGCAGAAAAAGAATTTACCTGGGATAGAACTGGTGGTGATCCTATAACGCAAGGTAACAGAAATGGCTTGCTATATAGAAGTCGAGGAGCTGATGGGATTAAAACTGGTTATTTAGCTGTTGAAAAATACTCTTTGGCAAGTTCAGTTAAGAAAGTTGATAGAAGATTAATTTCTGTTGGAAGTGGTTTTCAAACAAAAACATCAAGAACATCCGAATCATTGAAATTAATATCATGGGGATTTAGAAATACAGATACTTATAAAATTTCAAAAATTGGTGAAACTTATTTTGATATAAAAACATGGCTTGGTAATAAAAATCTCGTCAAAGGAGAAACTAAAAATAATGTGTTTATTACTCTAAATAAAAAAGATACCAGGAATCTCAAAGTTATGCTTCAATACAATGGACCAATTAAAGCTCCCATCATAAAAGGACAACAAATAGCTTTATTAAAAATTTTTAAAAAAAATGACTTAATTAAATCTGAACCCGTATTTGCAAGTGAGGATATAATAAAAATTAATTTTTTTAAAAGTGTGTTCACTTCATTAAATTATATGATATGGGGTGATGTATAAAAAAAGATTTTTTTTTATAGCATTTGAAGGAATAGAGGGTACTGGAAAAAGCTACCAAATACATAAACTTTACAAAAATTTAAAAAAAAAAAGTTTTGAAGTAATAAAAACTAGGGAGCCTGGTGGCTCTAAATCTGCTGAGATAATTAGAAAGTTAATTTTTAATAGAGATTTTAGTAAATTTGACAAAAAAACTGATTTTTATCTTATGTTGGCAGCTAGAAATGAACATTTTATAAATACTATTAAAAAAGCAATTAAGAAAAAGGTAATAGTTATAACGGATAGGTTCACTGACTCTACATATGTTTACCAGGTATTAGGTAGTGGCGTTAATAAACAAATCAATTTACAGAACAAAAAATATATACTTGGTAATTTTAAACCCGATTTAACTATCGTACTTAAATCCAAACTAAATACCGTTTTTTCAAGAATTGCTAAAAGAAAAAATAACAATAAATTTGATAAACTTAAGAAAATCTTTTACATAAGAGCACAAAATGCATTCATAAAAATATCTAAAAATAACAATAAATATTTACTTTTCGACTCATCTGAAAATAATAATAAACTAGAAAAAATAATTTTTAATTATGTTTTAAATAAACTTAAAAAAAACAATGTATAAAAATTCATTAAATCCAATAGAAACTACTAAATTATATGGTTTAGATAAATATTTTTTATTTTATCACAATCTTTATAAAATAGGAAAATTTCCAAAAATTTCATTAATTTCTGGGAAAAAGGGTCTTGGTAAGTTTACGATGATCAATCATCTAATGAATGCTTTTTTTGATGAAAAAAACTACTCATTTAACGAGCATTTAATAAGTAAAGATTCACTTTTTAACGAGAGTATTTTATCAAACAAAAATCAAAATGTTAATTACATTAAAAACAACGAAGGACAAAGATTAAAGATTGAGGATATTCGTAATTTAAAAAAAATAATTCAAAAAAGTACTTTAAATAATTTGCCCAGGTTTTTTGTTTTTGACGATGTTGAAACAATATCACTTAATTGCGCTAATGCGCTTTTAAAAATTATTGAAGAACCCACTAGGAATAATTTTTTTATACTTATTAACAATGAACAAAGTAATTTATTAGAAACATTATCATCAAGGTGCATCGAAACAAAAATATTTATTAACGAAAGTGAAAGATTAAGCTCAATCAGAAATTTAATAAATTTGTATGATTTACACCCATTGGTTAATTATAAAGAAACAAAAATTACACCAGGAAATTTTTTTAAATTTAATATTATATGCAAAGAGAACAAAATTGATGACTCTCTCAATTATATTTCTAAGATTAATTTATTATTGGAACTTTATAAAAAAAGTAAAGATTATACTTTTATAAACTTAGCGAAATTTTTTACGGAGATAAAATATTACAAACTATCTTTAAATAACATTGAACAAATAATGAAAATTGAAAATATTAAAAATGAGACAATACGAAATATAAATAATTTTGTTCTATATAACTTGAATATAAAAACTATTATAAATGTAATTTCCAGCCAATTTGATCATGTTAAATAAAAACTTTTACATAACTACACCAATTTATTATCCTTCAGGTAAGCCGCATATGGGGCACGCTTATTCCAGTATTATTGCAGATATTTTCGCGCGTTTTAAAAAACTTGAAGGTTATGATGTATTTTTTTTAACAGGTACAGATGAGCATGGTTTAAAAATGCAGCAAGAAGCTCTAAAAAATAATAAAGATACCAAATTGTTTTGTGATGAGTTGTCTAAAAATTTTAAAGATTTAACTAAAATATTAAACCTTAGCAATACTGATTTTATTAGAACTACCGAAAAAAGACATTATACAGCTGTTGAAGAGATTTGGAATAGACTTGTAAAATCAGGAGATATTTATTTATCGAAATATAGTGGCTGGTATTCAATCTCTGATGAAGCTTATTATGATGAAGATGAATTAATAGTCAAAGATGGTAAAAAAATTGCAAAGACATCGGGTTCCCATGTTGAATGGGTTGAAGAAGAGTCATTTTTTTTTAAATTATCTAAATGGGAGGGTAAATTATTAAAATATTTTGAAGATAATCCAGATTTCATACTTCCAATTTCTCGAAGAAATGAAGTAATACAATTTATTAAAAGAGGGCTTAAGGATTTATCAATAAGCAGAACATCTTTTACCTGGGGCATCCCAGTTCCTAACAACCCAAAACATGTAATATATGTTTGGTTAGATGCTTTAACGAATTATATAAGTGCGCTTAATTTTCCAAACGAAAATGACAAATTATTTAAAAAATTTTGGCCAGCATCGTTGCACATAATAGGTAAAGATATACTAAGATTTCATGCAATTTTTTGGCCCGCCTTCCTTTTAGCCGCAAATCTACCCTTGCCTAAAAGAGTTTATGGACACGGGTGGATTCTATCTGATGAAAAAAAAATGTCAAAATCACTTGGTAATATTTTAGATCCTATTGAAATTATTAATAAATTTGGAATTGATCAATTAAGATATTATTTAATCAAAGAAGTGTCCTTAGGAAACGACGGTAATATTTCTTTGATAAATTTAAAAAATTGCATAAATAATGATTTAGCAAATAACTACGGTAATTTATGTCAAAGAGTGTTTGCATTTATAGAAAAAAATTGTTCAAATAAAATACCTAAACCACAAAAAATTGAGAAAATTGACACAGACTTATCCTCAGGTATTAAAAAGAATCTTGATAACCTAATTGGTTTAATGGACAAGCAAGATCTTAACACGTATATCAGAAATATAATTGATTTTTCTTTTCAAACAAATAAATACTTTAATGATTCAAAACCATGGAGTTTAAAAGTATCAGATCCACAAAGAATGAACACAATAATTTATGTAGCAGTAGAGCAAATAAAAAATATTAGCATTTTATTGAGTCCTATAATGCCAATTGCTACGAGTAAGATTTTAGATATTTTGAGTATAAAAAAAAAAGATAGAGTTTTAAATAATATTTGTATACAAGATTCTCTAAACCATGAAAATGAATTAAGCAAAAAAGAAATTTTATTTAGAAAAATTGAAGATGATAGTTGATTCGCATTGCCACTTAGATTTTGAACCGATGTCACTTGATCTAGATAGTTATGTAGCTAGAGCAAAATTGGAAGGAATTGAATTAATGCTAACAATTTCTACTGAAAATAAAAGTTTTGATAAAATAATTAAAATTGTAGATAAATATGAAAATGTTTATGGAACTTATGGCATACACCCGCATGAATCAAAACTAAATCAGGAAATTAAATGTGAGCAAATTTTAAATAGAGTTAATAATAAAAAAATTATTGGAATAGGGGAGACGGGTTTAGATTTTTTTTACAACCATTCAGAAAAAAATATTCAAATAAAGTCTTTTTTAGAGCACATTGAGGCCTCTCAAAAAGCAAATTTACCAATTATTGTTCATACCAGATCTGCCGAACAAGAAACGTTTAAAATATTATATGAGGCTAAAAAATATAAAGACTTAAAGATTTTAATACATTGTTTTACCGGTAGTTACGAATTTGCAAAAAAATTATTAGATTTAGGTGCTTATATATCTGCTAGTGGTGTTGTGACATTTAAAAAATCAAAAGATTTATCTGAAACATTTAAACAAATACCAAGCCAAAGTATTTTAGTTGAAACTGACTCACCATACTTAGCTCCTGAGCCGTATAGGGGGAAATCCAATGAACCAAGTTTTATAGTTCATACAGTTAAATATTTAGCTAAAATTAAGAATATGAGCTATGAAAAATTTGCCTCTATAACAACCACAAATTTTTATAATTTATTTAAAAAAATCAAATGAACAATTTTTTCAAAATTTTAGGATGTGGAAGCTCACTAGGGTCACCATGGATTAATAACACTTGGGGAAAATGCAATAAATTAAACAAAAAGAATAAAAGAACTAGGTGCTCAGCATTTTTGAGAATTGACGATATTTCTGTTTTAATTGATGCGTCACCAGATATAAAAGATCAATTTCTAAAAAATGAACTTAAAGAGCTTGATTATGTTTTATTTACACATGAACATGCCGATCAAACTTCTGGTATATTCGAACTCAGACCATTTTATTGGATTAATAAGCGTAGAATACCCATTTATGGCAGTGTAAGAACAATTAGGGAATTAAAGAAAAGTCATGAATATTGTTTTTCTCACAAGAATGGTTACAAGCCAATATTAAAAGCTAATCATACAAAAAGTAATTTTATTCTAAAAAAAGGCGGTCATAAAATTAATGTAAAATCTTTCGAAGTTCAACACGGACAAATAACAAGTACAGCATATATTATAAATAAAATAGCGTATTTAAGTGACTGCAATAAAATATCTGATAAGGATCTGCCCTTATTAAAAAATCTAAATTGTTTAATAATTGATTGTTTAAAAAAAGAAAAGCACCCATCTCATTTTAACATGGATGAATCTATTGAGTTATCAAAATATTTAAAACCAAAAAAAACAATTCTTACTAATCTCCACACGGATCTTGACTATAATAATTTAAAAACTTTTTTACCAAAAAACATAATTCCTGCGTACGACGGAATAACTATTAATCTTTAATGGTTAAAAAATATTTTTTTTTTCGAACTGATAGGATAGGGGATTTTATTTTTAGCAGTATATTGATTAGATCTATAAAAGATAATGATAAAAAAGCTATTGTTACAGTGGTTGCATCAAAAAAAAATTATGAGTATATAAAAAAACAAAATTATATTGATAATGTTATTTTGTATCCAGATAATCCAATTTTAAAGATTTTTTTTTTAATAAAACTTAAAAAACAAAATATACATTTCATTGCCGCTTTAGATGGAAAAAAAAGATCAATATATGCCTCTTTATTGGTTAAGGCTAAATTTAAATTTTTAGTAACAACCAAAATTTTTTACGTTAAAATTTTTAAAAATAAATTCACTAAAATTATCAGTGATATCGATGGTCAACCCAAAATAAATGAAATTTATAAAATTTTAGACGTTTTAAATTTTAAATTTAACAAAAAACATCTTAATTTTGTAAACAAGAAAATAAAAGTCATACCAGCAACCTATAATTTATTAAAAAAAATAAAGAAGAATTACATAAATTTACATTTAGATGAAAAATGGATTAATGATTTATATATTAATAAATATGAAGATATAGAACCAAATATTTACGCTTTTTTGGATTTTATTGAAAAAATTGTTAAAAAAACGAATAAAAATGTTTTGATCACTACTGGTTGCATTAATATTAAACTTATAACAAGTTTAAAAAATAATTTTTCTTCCATTAACTCAAGATTTTTTCAAAAAAAAATATCTGGTAAATTAATTATTTTAGCTGATAAATTACACTTTCTTGAATTGGAATATTTTATTCAACAATCTAGTTTATTAATATCTTGTCACGGAGCTCCCACTCATTTAGCCGCATCATTTAATAAAAAAATAATTGATATATATGACAAATCTCAATCAAAATTTTATATTAAATGGAATAGTCATTTTAGTGAGTATAAATCACTATATAGAGATGATTTTAATAAACTTTCAACTAAAATAATTAAATACTTGTGAAATTTTTAGAAAAATACAATAAAAAAAAAAATATTAGATTTAAATCCTTTGCTAGAACTTTAAAATTATGTGAGTCAAGGAACCTTAAAGTTATTGTTGAAACAGGGACCTCAAGAGGTAAAACAAAATTTTTTTTCTTTAAAAAATATAACTGGAAAGATGGTATGAGCACGCCTATGTTTGCTGAATTTTCTCATTTTATTAATGGAACTTTACATACCTGTGATATTTCAAAATCTAATATTGATAACGCTAAATTGTTTACAAAAAATTTCTCAAAAAATATTGAATACTATGTGGATGATAGTGTTAACTTCTTAAAATTTTTTCCACAAAAGATTGACCTCTTATATCTCGATTCTTTAGATGGTCATGATCCTGTTGCCGCATCTAAGCATCAGCTAAATGAAATAAAAGTATCTATGGATAAATTACATTCTAAATCTTTAATTTTGCTTGATGACAAGGGGTCTAAAACAAATTTATCTATAGATTATCTGATACAAAATAATTTTAAAATTTTATACGAAACAAAGCATCAAATACTTTTTAGTCAAACAATTTAAAAGCTTTTATTTAAATTTTTTCTTGCAAAGATTAAATCTGCGTTTACCCAATTTATTAATTTATAGTTATTATTTGTTAATAAAGTATAAATTTTACTATTTTTAACAAACTCTATATCTTGATTATAGATTTCTAATTTTTTTTGGGACTTATCGTTGCACTCAACACATATTATATCTATTTTGTACTTGTCAAAATTAAAATTTATTAATGCTTCGTATTCATGGTCTTCAATATCTATTGACATAAAGTTTATTTTTTCATTCTTGTATGGAGAATTATTAATTATTTCGTTTATTGTTGTTGATTTTTCTCTTTGTATTTTTTTTGGTTTATTATTTCGTGATTTAGTTAGCTCTTTACTTACTGTATTTATTGCTGATCTAGAATGGTAAAAGTAAATTTCCATAATCTTTCCAGAAACATTTGATATTAACGCTTGTTTATTGTAATCACTTTTTCTGATTTTATTAAATTCTAGAATAGATTTTTCGTCTAGATCTATATTAATGCCTCTCCAACCCTTTTTGTGCAATAGGTGAGTATTATTGTATTTGATTGGGTGATTACACCCAATATCTATATATATGCCATTTTTTTTTTTTGAAAAGATTCTATTTATTACTAAATCGACATTGCTTAACGAATAAGAAGTTTTGGTATACTTTTTATAATATATTTCTTTAAAAAAATTCATTTCAAATCTTTATCTTGTTTAAAGCATTGTTTTTAAATAAATTTGCCTCTTGTATATATCTTCTTACCATTTGTGTTGTTTTATGTCCCGTCATAGCCATAATGTTTCTTTCTTCAGCACCTGATTCAGCAGTAGATGTTGCAAAACCAGATCTGAGGCTATGTCCCGCATATTTATTTCCGTCTAAACCTGCTAAATTGGCATATTTTTTTATTATTAAAGCGACGCTCTTGTCTGATATGGAAAATATTTTCCCTTTTTTTATTTTTAATTCAAACATCCAATTTTCAAGATGTGAAACGGGACAATAGTAAATATTGTCAAAAGAGGGAATGGCCTTAGTCATTCCTTCGCCTGATTGATCTGTTTTTGATCTTCTCACAAATATTTTTACACCCTCTCTAACAAATTCAATATCATCATAATCTAGGGCTACTAGCTCTGATCTCCTAAATCCGCCAGCAAATCCTATTAATATTAAAGCTTTATCTCTTATTTTTCTATTTTCTTTTATATTAAGCTTGTTTATTACATCAATTATCTGCTTTAAGTCGTTGATTAATATAGGTTTTTTTGCTTTTTGATTGCTACCTTTTTTTCTTTTTATTCCAAGTAAATTTTCCATAATAACGGGATGCTTAGTATCAATGTAATGGCCTTTAAGTTTATGAATTACACTAATTGAAGCTATTCTCCTTTTTAAAGTGCTAAATTTGCACGTATGTGAGAGATGCGTAAGATACAATGAAAGTATTTTAGGATCTGCTGGCAAAGAACTGAAATTATTTTTTAAACAAAAAAGAGAAAAATCTTTGTAGTCTGATTGGTAGGCTCTTAAGGTGTTGGCTGATTTCGAATTTTTTAAATTTTTTAGAGTTTCTAATTCTAAGCTTTTTATGTCTGTTACTAAATTATTCATATTTTTTTCCGATAACCATTAATTATCGGAAGTAATATATTAGGTGTAATGAGATGTCAATAGCTATAAATTATCTCCATGGATGAAGGTTTAAGAAATCTTTTATGGACAGTATTTTTCATTATACCAATTATTTTACTATTAGGTTCATGGGTTTTTGGTAGTCGTATTGGCGACAAACCATTTGGCAAAAATATCTAAAAAAATCATTTTACTCATTTAGAATACTTAAAATGTTTTATTTTGGAGGTATGTTTATTATATATGTTTTTTTTTCAACTTTTTGATTTATGAAATTAATAGGAACTAAGTTTCAGCTTAAGGTGTGGGCCTATCTTAAGAAAATACCCCGGGGTAGCGTTAAAACTTATTCCCAGGTAGCTAAGAGTATAGGAAAACCCCTTGCTGTACGTGCTGTAGCCAATGCTATTGCTAAAAACCCCTACCCACCTAAAATACCTTGCCATAGAGTGATAAAATCGGATGGTTCACTTGGTGGTTATTCAGGCAAAGGAGGCATTACAAAAAAGAAAATGTTGTTAAAAAAAGAAGGCATAACACTCTAGTATTGTTATTAGATGGGCGTTTTAGATGATTGATGCTACTTTATCTACGATAAACCTTAACTCACGGTCCAGTTGTAGTCAGAAGAAGGCTATCGAAAAAAATAAGCTATCTACGGCCGTTTAAACGGCATATTCCAATACTGCAGGGCTCCAGAAAGCCCAATACAAAACGCTTTTAGACGCTCTAAAATCATTGATGTATAAAGCTTATTTTTACATTAAAAAACCATTATTTAAGTATTTTTTAGCTTCAAAAATTATTTTTATCTTTTTTTATTTATTATTATGGTTTTTTATAACTTATAATGTCAATGTTTACTGTATTATTTGTCACTTATTTTTAATTTAAGTAAGCATCAGTTACCTAATTATTAATATTTTTATCTATGTATGAGTTGTAAATCGTTGTATTTATTGAAAAAACTTTAAACTGTAAAATACTACAATTGGTATTGTAATAAAAGACATGACAGTGGAGCAAACAATCACACTGGCAATACTGTCCACAACCCTTTTTTCTGAATACATCGAACCAACCAAATACGTTAAAACTGCACTAGGCATACAAGACTGAATCAGTAAAACACCAGCGGCAAAACCATTTAAGTTTAACAATTTAATAAGGCTAAAACCAATAATAGGTCCTATTATTACCCTCACAGCTCCTAAAATTAATGCGTGTGTCCAAGAAACAACTTTTAATCTAGATAGTGCTACGCCTAAAGACATTAAAACAAGGAATATGGTTGCGTAAGTAAGCAGGAATGTCGTGTTTTCTAAATAACCAGGTACATCCCACTCAAAATATAAAAATATAACTGAAATTATTATTCCATAAATTGG
>Ga0114997_10000713_pt1 | contig 27647 bp, 27 predicted proteins | sample ArcticOcean_MG_C_2_FD_87045 | JGI IMG/M metagenome (GOLD analysis project Ga0114997, IMG submission 87045) | Marine microbial communities from western Arctic Ocean - ArcticOcean_MG_CB4_136 | ecosystem: Environmental > Aquatic > Marine > Oceanic | place: Arctic Ocean: Canada Basin | collected... | reverse complement strand
GGTATCGTAAAACTCCGGTAATCCACCGAGTAGTCTACTACTGATAATATCTAAATTGATATACTGATTTTGTGTAGTAGGTATTCTGAATCCAGTTTGATAAGAAAATCTAAAAAAGTGATTGTTATTTGGATTCAAAACTGCCGAAATTCTAGGATTGACTTGGCCCTTAAAGTTTTCATTTTTATCATATCTAATTGAGCCTGAAAGCTTAAGCCAGTCTGAAACCCGTTTGGCGGTCTGAGCATAAATACCATATTCTTTAATAGTAATCTCATTTCCAACCGTATCTGGAAAGATCGTACCATTAGAACCTAAGTCAAACATTCTAAAACTGGCTCCCACTTGAAGCTCCATAAAATCAATATCATTTTTGAAATCATACTGACCATCTGCTTGATACATCGCCGATCTATCATTAAATAAAGGGCCTTCAGGGATTACACCCGTCATCACCCTACTTTTTAAGTCTGCCAAAGTGTATTGATCACCCGTAGCTCCTTCGGTAATAAATCCTCCATTTTCCTCATCAGCTAAATATCTTCCATCTATTTGCTCTCTAGCATAATTATGTGCGGCATTTTCTATTTGCATACGTTCCACACTTGGCACCCCTTGAATATCACCTGGATTGAGTCCCTCTTCAACAGAAAGATATCGTAAATATTCTACGGCATAATCACCAAAATAATTATAAAATCCTGCGGGTAAAACCGAAGGCCTTGCAGGATCATTATTGGCCAGATTTATGGCTTCTTGATGCATCCTTATACCTAGGAACTCCGTAATGTAAGAATCTCCAGAATTCTCAATGGTACCATATGCCCTTACATGAAAATTATCCCCTTTAAGCTCTAACTTATGCTGTACAATCCCAAAATTGACCAATGAATATCGCTGGGCCCCAGTATAAATACTTGTTCCCCAGCCACCGTTAAATGTATAACTGACCTCAGCCTTATCATTCAAACGATAATGAAGGGCTGTATTAAATTTATAATTTTCAGCACCATAATCAATAAGATCAATTTCTTGATAAGGAGTAATATTTACCGGATGATTGGGGAGATCACCTGCTGAAATATAAGGACGAGGAAATTTATTGTTGGAAAATTTATTCAATGGCAGCTGACCATAAGTTTTAAAATCCTCACTTTGAGCGAGTAAAGCTAAATTAACACCTGCTTCATCACCTTGAAAATGTAATCGATCTGCTCCTGGATTGATCCCACCAATACTGGCAAACGGATTGGTAGCTGCATTTCTATCCATATCAGAATTTCCATGCCAATCTTCAGCAACAGAATAAGAAAAGTTCACTTTAAAAGCAAATTTATTGTTGTAGGCTTTGGCATAGCGCAATGAACCTTCATACATAGGTTGCGCAGTATAGTTCGATTGCGTATCGTTCATATGATTCATCCCTATCTTTTGAAAGGCACTTAATCCTTGATATTCAAAAGGGTTTTTACTATTGATGAGCAGCACTCCACTGAATGCGTTAGGTCCATAAAGGGCAGATGAGGCTCCCGGAATCAGCTCAAGTGATTCAACGTCCAACTCAGAGGGACCATTTAAATTGCCTACCGGAAAATTTAGGGCAGGTGCTTGTGTGTCCATCCCATCAATTAATTGTACAAATCGGGTGTTGCCCGTATTGGCAAATCCTCGTGTATTGATGACCTGAAAATTAATACTGCTAGAGGCTACATCGACACCTTTCAAATTGGCAATGGCCTTATAATAGTTGTCAGCCGAAGTGTTTTGAATATCCAAAATATTCATTCTCTCTATAGACACTGGGGATTCAAGGATTCTCTCTTCTATTCTGGAAGCCGATACTACTATTTCTTGTCCAATTTCAACGGATTCCTCGAGAATGATTTCCAGACCCATAATGTTGGCTTCGTTTATTTCAATCTCCTGACCATTGTAGCCAATGCTTGTTATCGCCAAAGTAATTGGAGGAGCCGCCTGTACACTGAGATTAAATTTTCCGTAGAAATCTGTCACAGTACCTAATACGGTTCCCTTCACCACGACATTAACCCCAATCAAAGGTTCGCGATTGTCTTTATCCAATACCACTCCGGATATCTGTGTTTGTGAAAAGGACACGAGAGGCAAAAACAAAAGCCCAAAAAGTATTGTAATGTTTGAAACAGCAAACTTCATAAATTCTAAATTAAAATTACTTTTCTAATAATAGTTATTTTTTTTTAAAAAATAGCACTAAGACCTAACTAAACACAATAAGATTTATCCAACTCATAATGACAAATTTAAGCTTTCTAATTGATATACTCACTCGTTTAAATTTTTACGCTTTTATAGTTCAAGAGTTTTATTTTTTATCACAAAAAACTACAAACTTAATATAATAAAACCGATGAGCTAATTTCATTCGAAATGATAAAAAATAAAGTTGTCTTATTCAAAAAGCAATCATAATTTGACTCAAGCCCAACTTCCTATTCCGCTTCTTTTTTGACATGTTCTACTAATTTATCGCAGAGTCCATTGATTTCTTCAGACATAAATTGATCCCCTGTGGCATTTAATAAAGTCTGACCAATTCCTCCCAAGCAATCTATATAAAACCGCTTCATTTCATCTAATGGCATATCTTTTGCCCATAGATCAATTCTCAAAGTATTTTTTTGCTCACTATCCCATAAGGAAACACTGATCGACTTGGTTTCTGAATAACCTGATTTTTCCTTTTCATCAGCGTCCCATTCTATTTTTTCTGGAATGTTTTCATCATCAAGTGAAACCTTGAACTTTATTTCTGACTCCTTCATTTGCTCTAATTAACTTTTTCTAATATTATTTTCGCTGCTGATTTATCTTTTATCAATTGTTCTTTCAAACTATCTAAATGGTTAAACTCAATTTCTTTACGAATGAATGATACCAGTTCGACCCTTAGGTAGCTTCCATAAATGTCCTCATTGAAATCAAAAAAATGTGCTTCAATCGTTCGTTTTTTACCTTTCACCGTAGGACGCCACCCAATATTGAGCATCCCATCGTAGCGCTCAAGTCTCAAATATACGAATATGGCATAGACACCATCTGAGGGAATTAATTTATATGATTCAGAGATAAAGAGATTCGCAGTAGGAAACCCTATTTTTCTACCGATCTGATCTCCTCGGGTAACTATTCCAGATAAGCTATAATAACGTCCAAGATATCCTTGGGCAGCATCTACCTCTCCATCAGCCAAGGCTTGGCGGATATTGGTAGAGCTGATCCCCACTTGATCTATGTCCAATCGTGAGATTTCTTCGATCTCTAAGCCAAAACGTTTCTTATTTTTTTTTAAAAAATCAATATCTCCTGTCTGATTTTTACCGAAGCGGTGGTCGTAACCGATGATGAATTTTTTAGCTTTGATTCCTTTTATTAATACTTTCTGGACAAAAGCTTCCGGTGATAATTCCGAAAATTCTTTTGAAAATCGTACTTTTAACAAATAATCAATACCTATATCACTCAGTAGTTTTACTTTTTCTTCAAATGTACTGAGCAGTTTCAATGAACTCGACCCCTTTCCCAATACAAATCTAGGATGCGGCCAATAAGTGATGACCACACTTTCTCCTCCGCGTGTTTGAGCTTGCTGAACCAAACCACTTAAAATTTTCAGATGTCCAGAATGAACTCCATCAAAGGTACCACTGGTGACGATGGGTAAAATACAAGCATCCAATTCTTGAAAATGATCAATTACTTTCATTTTCTAAATTAATTTGATCAACTAATTGCTCAAGCTGCAAGGCATTTTCCAATTTATAATTACCAACTTGCGTTCTTACCAACTCCTTTAAATACCCCCCTACACCCAATTGCTCACCTAAATCCTTTGCGAGGCTCCTGATGTAAGTACCCTTTGAACATACCACTCTGAAATGAATTTCAGGCAAATGTACCTGAGTAATCTCAAACTTATACACTTTGATTTTTCGTGACTTAAGCTCAATGATTTCATTTTTTCGGGCACTTTTATAAGCCCGCTGCCCATTGACTTTAATCGCTGAATAAATAGGCGGCATCTGATCCAGTTCTCCAGTTAAAGCTTCAACTGCTGCAGCTATGGCCTGAGGCGTGACATGCGTATAGTCTGAGAAAGAATCAAAAGGTGTTTCTAAATCGAAGGAAGGCGTAGTTTTACCTATCTCGATGATGCCTTCATAGGTCTTATCTAACCCCTGAAGGCTTTCTAGTTTTTTAGTATACTTGCCTATGCCAATGAGTAACAAGCCCTTTGCCAAGGGATCTAGGGTTCCGGCATGGCCTATTTTCTTTATTTTTAGTAGATATCTTAATTTGTTGACTACATCAAATGAAGTCCAACTTTTAGGTTTGTTGACCAGTAATAAGCTCCCTTCCTCTGGAATAATCATAGCATATAACTATAAGAAATAGCGGTCAAACCCAAAATAAAACAATAAATAGAAAAATAGATGAGTTTCCCTTTCTTTACAATTTTTACCATCCATCGACAAGCTAAATAACCAGAAATAAAAGCAGCCATAAATCCTAAAAATAAGGCCAACGTATTTATTTCAGGTTCTAAGTAAGGGAACTCAATATATTTTTTAATCTTGAGTAAACTTGCACCAATTATAGGCAAAAGAACCATTAAAAAAGAAAATTTAGCTGCTTTTTCCCTACTCACTCCCAAGACTAATGCCATAGCGATCGTTGATCCAGATCTTGATATTCCCGGCAAAATGGCTATCGATTGTGCCAATCCAATAACCAAAGATTTTCCAAAAGTAACTTCACCTATACCCTGACTAAAATAGCGAGGAATGAATAGTAATATCGACGTAACCAGCAGCATACCCCCTACTAAAAACAAATCACCTGTGAACAAAGCTTCAATTTCACTTTCAAAAAGCAGTCCAACTATACCTACAGGAATCATTGAAATAATTATCTTCAATACAAACTTTGTCGAATTATTCCATTCAAATTTCAATAACCCCTTAATTAATATAAGAATGTCTTTGTGAAAAACAAAAATAGTGCTCAGGCAAGTAGCCAGATGAACAACCAAGGCAAACAAGAGGTTGTTTGTGGAGTTTATTCCCAATAAAACCACGCCGATCTCTAAATGCCCACTGCTACTGACAGGTAAAAATTCTGTGAGACCTTGAATAATCCCCAGAATAAGCGCATCAATCAAAGTCATTTTATTCTTCTAAATTAGTCGCTTTTTTTGATTTATATAAAATGGCAGCAAATTGAATCATGAATCCTGAAAAAACGATGATTGGACCTAAAGTTAAACCAAAGAATCCAAATCCATAAGTCTCTTGATCTAAGGACATGATCACAAAGCCTAAAAGAATCAAGGCAATACCTAAGATCATGATCAGATAATTTATTTTTTTAAAAGCAAATTTGGTTTGAACTGACATTTGTTTCTGTTTAATAAAGTTCGTCTAGTGAAATTTTAAAATAGCGCCTCATAGAGGATAAGGTGCTAAGATATGAGATTAAAAGGCCCAAAAATATCAAAACAGCAAATAAAATAAATAAGGGTTCTTCTGCATAAAGCTTATCTAAATCATCAATTTGATGTTGTGCAAATTCAATGATACCAAAAATGATTCCCGAGGCCAAAATACCAGAAACCAATCCATAAATTAAAGATCTTTTCAAGAATGGCCACCTGATAAACCCTTTCGTAGCACCCACTAACTGCATACTCCTGATCAAAAATCTTTGAGAGAACAAGGCTATTCTTATGGTATTATTGATCAAAACAATAACAGCAACTAATAATATCAGCGTCATACCCAAAAGCAATACCCCAATTTTTCTTAGATTTTTATTGATGCTGGCTATTAAAGATTCCTGAAAAACTACTTCATAAACTCCTGGCAACCGTCTTAAGTCTATCTCTATAGCTTTCAAGCTGTCTACCGATTGATATTGATTTGTGATCTTCACTGAAAAAGCATCTCTCAGTGGGTTATCCCCTAGAAATTTAGTGAAATCTTCACCCGTATCTCTGATAAATATTTCAGCGGCCATTTCTTTGCTAATAAAATTAATGTTTTCTGCAGCATCACCTGATCGAATATAAGGTCGGGTAGTCAGGATCTTTTGCAATCGTTTCATATCATGATCTATTATAGATTTATCTAAATAGACCTGTATTTCAACGTTTGATTGGACAATAGAAGTAAGAGTTTTGAGATATATAAATGAAACACCAAAAATGCCCATGACCACAAGCGACAAGGTGATGCTGAATATTACACTGAGAAAAGGGAAACTTCCTAATTTTCTTTTCTGCCTTCTACTATCTTTCATTATGAGGCGCAAGTTACAAAATAACCGAAAAATAGTCTGAACTTATTATTTGTTTCTTAGGTCAACCAAATAATCTAATAATCTTATGTCCCTCACCGGGATTAATACTTTCTTCTCGGAGGTTACAGATAAGACGTAGTACTCCTGCTCAAAGTACAAATAGAGTTTCTTTTCAGCGATCGTATTGTCTTCAATAATTTGATAAGGTGACGCAGAAAAATCTCCGATTAAAATTAATTTTTCGCCTACATAAATATATTTTAATTTTTTAGTTTTTTTCATTTCAATTTCTACCTCCAATTCGGGTACCGAACTCACCTGCGCTTGATTTTTCATTAAATCGTCAGAGAAATCTTGGAGAGAATCAAATGTCTCATCAAAAGATATTTCAGTTCCATCCATATCTGGAAGTACGACTTCTACCTCTGCTTGGAGAATTACTTTATCTGATTTTGACTCCTTTTTTGACTGTTTTGTTGAGACTTTAACCGTTGTATTTTCGATGTCTTTTGTGATTGGTGAGGTCCTTTCATCTTCTTTTTTATCGCTCAACATCGCATAAGTTGTGTCTATTTCCAGCGAAATCTTCGCATTTTTATCTTCCGCCATGCCATCGGTACCGATAATTGTCTCTTGATTTTCAATAACTAGGATTTCACCGGGAGTCAGCATAAAATAAGATAAGCCACCTATAACGATCACAGTTATGCCAGCTAATATGGTTTTGGTGGTGATGGAAGTCGTTTCAACAATGCTTGGACCTAGCTCTAATTGATCTAAACGAGATTTTAAGATTCCTTTTTTGTAATTTTTGATTCCCTGAGCAATCTGTTTTTCAAACTCAATTTTTTGGGCCAACTGCGGACTTTCACTGATTTTTTGCTCAAAAGCACTCCTTTCAACTTCAGACATTCGCCGTGTTAAATATTGTGCAATAGCTTCCTCTTGATCCCCTGATTTCATTTAATTAAAAAAATCTTCTTGAGTGTAATTTTTCTTAATGAGAACATCTAAGCGCTTTTTACACTTGTACTTTTTCGCTTTAACGGTATCGGCATTGGAATAGTTCATGCGACCTGCTATCTCTGACATTGACATTTCATTGAAGTAGTAAAAGGTCAGAACACTTTTACAAGGATCTCCCAACACCTCCATCGCATCCTGAACTACCTTTGACATTATGTCCTCGGGATCGGATTGGACGATTGATCCTTCTTGTTCTGTATAACTCAGTCGTTTTTTACGACTTAATTCCTTCAGCCAGCAATTTTTACAAATACTGTATAAATAGGTGCTTATTTTAGACGTGATTTTAAGGTCTCCACTAATGGCTTTTTGCCAAAAAACAATTAGGGCATCTTGATATACATCATTTGCTTCCTCGACTGTACCATTATTTTTAAGGACCATTTTGGTCATCATGGGATAATATTTTTTATACAAATAGTCCAAGGCGGTTTCATCTCCTCGAGAAATATGATCAAGTATTTGTTGCTCCGTCATATTATTTAAAAACCTAATCTTGAATAAATACGAGTTAAACTGAATGGGTGACCCTTCAAAAAAAGATAAATCAATATTAAAAGTAATTTATACTGACTTTGCACTTGAAAAATGCATGATTTTATTGGCAATAAAGGCTTTACCTTGAGTGGTAAGATTGATTGATACATTCTAAGCGATCGAAACATATATTCAGGACAAAGCTGCGTATGAATACATTTGGTTATTTAGTTTCCTCCAAAAAAATGTTCGAAGGATTGTTTGTACACAAAGATTATAAAATTATTTGTAAATGCATAACGAGAAGAAAGGAAGTGAAACGAATATAAATTCTACTGAGGCATTTAACGGTTTCAAGGCGTAACTATCTTAATTTTAAAATTAATCATCCATCCCTGATGAGAATATCTTGAAATGCACCACAACTATTCTCTATAAAAAAAGGCATTACTGATAAGTAATACCTTTTTTTCTTCTTTAGTAAGTTTATATTCCATCTCCTCTACGAAAACTTATAACATTACTTCAACCTCCTGCTGAGTACCTGTTAGAGTTTTCGTTGTCTCCATTCAATTTTTATTTACCGTAATGCTGCCTTCCCATGATTCACCTTTTTGGGTCTTCTCCACATTTTCAACGACATCTACTACTTTTTCATTAAAAGTTTGATGACCATTGCCGTACATTTCACCCAAAATAGGAGCAATAACTAAACCGATCAAACAGGTCAATTTAATTAGAATATTCATGGAAGGACCAGACGTGTCTTTAAATGGATCTCCAACCGTGTCTCCTGTAACTGCCGCCTTATGTGCTTCTGATCCTTTGTAGGTCATCTCACCATTGATCATTACCCCAGCTTCAAATGACTTTTTAGCGTTGTCCCAGGCTCCTCCTGCATTGTTTTGAAAAATGGCCCACAAAACTCCTGAAACAGTTACACCGGCCATGTAGGATCCCAATGCCTCAGGTCCCATTAAAAAACCTATAATGATAGGACTGATAATGGTCAGCGCACCCGGAAGCATCATTTCTTTAATGGCCGCTTTAGTAGAAATATCTACACATTTACCATATTCTGGAATTCCTGTACCTTCCATAATACCAGGAATCTCTTTAAATTGACGTCTTACTTCCATCACCATTTCCATAGCAGCACGACCTACTGATCTCATCGCTAGTGCAGAAAATACTACAGGAATCATAGCCCCGACAAAAAGTGTTGCAAGCACGTCTGCTTTATAAATATTTATACCATCAATACCGGTGAAGGTCACATAGGCAGCGAAAAGTGCCAATGCAGTTAAAGCGGCCGAGGCAATCGCAAAACCTTTACCAATAGCCGCTGTAGTATTACCAACCGAATCTAAAACATCTGTACGTTCTCTCACCTCTTTGGGAAGTTTACTCATCTCTGCAATCCCTCCTGCATTATCCGCAATGGGTCCAAAAGCATCGATAGCCAATTGCATGGCCGTAGTGGCCATCATGGCTGATGCCGCTATACCGACTCCATAAAACCCAGCTAAAGTGTACGTGCCCCAAATGGCAGCAGCAAATAATAAGATGGGTGCAAATGTAGACATCATTCCTGTCGACAAACCCGCAATAATATTGGTTCCAGCTCCCGTAGCTGAATTTTCAATAATTGACATTACAGGCTTTTTACCTAACCCTGTATAATATTCTGTGAAATAAGAAATGGCAGCACCCACAACTAAACCTATGATCACACTTCCAAATACGTTTATTCTAGGTATTTCTTTGATACCCACTTCAAAGAAATCCATTTTCATGTTTTCGGGTAACATAAAATTAATGATGAAATAAGAAGCAATCGCCGTCATCACAATAGAACTCCAGTTACCTATATTTAAAGCATTTTGAATTTCTTGTTCTTTAGCATCATTACTTTTTATCTTAATGAAAAAACTTCCAAAAATTGAAAATATAATACCTACTGCAGCAATCACTAAGGGTAATAAGATAGGGCCCATTCCGCCAAACACATCATCAATGACACCACCCATATCGCGAATCACATAGTTCCCAAGAACCATCGATGCCAAAACAGTTGCCACATAAGATCCGAACAGATCAGCACCCATGCCAGCAACATCTCCAACATTATCTCCAACATTATCTGCGATCGTAGCTGGATTTCTAGGATCGTCTTCAGGTATCCCGGCCTCTATTTTACCTACTAAATCTGCGCCTACATCTGCGGCCTTGGTATAAATACCTCCACCCACTCTTGCAAAAAGTGCAATAGACTCTGCTCCCAATGAAAACCCAGCTAGCGTTTCTAGTACCATGGTCATTTTTTCATTACCATTAATACTCCATTCACCTCCCATGAAGATTTGAAGCAGCACAATAAAAATTACACTCAATCCAAACACAGCTAAACCTGCAACACCTAAACCCATTACCATACCTCCCGTAAAAGAGACTTTTAAAGCATCTGGAAGGCTGGTTCTAGCAGCTTGAGTTGTCCGAACATTGGCTTCGGTAGCAATGCGCATACCTATATTTCCTGCGAGTGCTGAGAAAAAAGCACCAATAACGAAAGCTACTACTATAAAATAACTGGTAGATTCTATTAAAGAAGAAACCAAAGCTAAAAGTGCTCCAGCAATCACAACAAATATGATGAGTACGCGGTATTCGGCAGATAAAAAAGCCAATGCTCCCTCTTTAATGTGAGAAGCAAGTTCTCGCATGTTCTTTTCACCCGCATCTTGTTTGATTACCCATTTGGCTTTAAATGCCATCACAATCAGTCCTACAATCGCAAAGACTGGCACTAGATAGATAAAGTATTCCATTTTTTTCGTTTGGTATTTTTAAATTTTTGGCAAATATATGATAATGTAAGACAAAACGGATAAAAAGTTGCTCATGCAAATAGCATTTGCATGAAAAAAGAGAACACGAAAGGTTATCTCCGAAAGGGAACCATAAAGAAAAAGCTTTGAAAAAAAATTTTATAATTATTTCGAAGAACTCGAATTGACATAATTTAAAAATTCAGAGCGGACCGCCTGATCATTAAATTTTCCTGAAAAATGTGCGGTCCCCGTTTGACTGTTGGTATCTCCAACTCCTCTTGAGGAGACACACATGTGTTTAGCATCCATGACTACAGCAATATCTTCGGTATTCAAAAGTTTTTTGAGTTCTTCAGCAATTTGTACCGTCAACCTTTCTTGAACTTGGGGTCTTTTCGAAAAATATTGTACAATCCTATTGATTTTAGACAGTCCTATGACCTTGCCACTTGAAAAGTAGGCCACGTGTGCTTTCCCGTAAATAGGAACAAAATGATGTTCGCAGTGCGAGTAGAAAGTGATATCTTTTTCAACCAACATTTGATCATAATTATATTTGTTGTCGAACAATTTACTGGTGGGCTTACTAGACGGATTTAGCCCCGAAAAAACCTCCTTAACATACATTTTTGCAACTCTATGGGGAGTTCCTTTGAGACTGTCATCACTTAAGTCCATACCCAGCACATGCATGATTTCTCTAAAATGCTTTTCTATTAGCTCTATTTTTAGATCATCATCTTTTTCAAAAGCATCTGGCCTTAAGGGTGTTTCATAAGAAAAAACGCCATGGCAATCATCGTCAGTCAGCGGGGTATTCGACAAAATTTCTTTCGGTTTCATACAATAATATTTTTATTTCGTAACGGTTTTCAATTTTAGATTTTAATATATCATAAATGGTAATAGCAATATTTTCTGCCGTAGGATTAAGGCTCTTAAACTCCTTTACATCTAGATTTAAATTTTTATGATCAAAGCGGTCGAGGATATTTTCCTTAATGATATCACTTAACAATTTCATGTCATAAACATATCCAGTTGTCGCATCCACTTCACCCATTAATTTTACGGTCAGGTCATAATTGTGGCCGTGGTAGTTAGCGTTGTTACACTTACCAAATATTCTGGCATTCTCTGTATCTGACAAACTGGGATTATGCAGTCTGTGAGCTGCATTGAAATGCTCTTTTCTAAAAACCGAAACTTTTTTCATGCGAACCTATTCAGTCGTGCAAATATTAGCCTTGCAAGATAGAAATCAAAAAAAAAGAAGATTAGTTCATTATTTAACACAATTATATCGTATTCCCTTTTAATTCACTTAAATAATTGATTCTTTTGCATTTGAGAAAAAAATGGAAATACCTGAAATTAAATCTAAAATAAAAAAATATCAGCAAGCAGGAAAGCGAATATTTACCACCTCTTCATTCCAATCCCATAGTCTGGTCCTCTTGCACATCATCAAGGAAATCAGCCCAAAAATTCCCATCTATTTTATAAATACAGGTTATCTATTTCCTGAAACGGTCAGATTTAAGGATGAAATTGCTGATCTCTTCCAGTTAACTGTGATGGACCTAAAACCGGCGACGCCGAAGTATTTACAAAAAGATCTTAATGGAAAACTCTTATATACCTCAGATCCTGATCATTGCTGTTCAATCAACAAAACACAACCATTGGATGCTGTTTTGGCCACCTATGATGTTTGGATGAATGGGGTTCGCGCAGATCAAAGTGCCATCCGAAGCGCTATGAAGGTCGAACAAGCAGCCCCTTATAATACGGTAAGATTTCATCCCATGCTCGATTGGAATCAAAAAAAAATATTTGACTATCTCAAAGAATACAACATTTCCAAGCATCCACTAGAGCAGCGTGGTTATACAAGTATTGGCTGCGAACCTTGTACTAGAAAAATAGATTTAGAAATGCAAATGCGCGAAGCTCGGTGGTTTGGTTTAAATAAAGTAGAATGTGGCTTGCACACGGAGTTAATAATTAAAGAATGAATGTATTAATTACCGGAGGTGCTGGATATGTAGGAACTGAATTGTTGGCAAAATTGGCCCTCAACAAGGAAATTAGTAAAATCACTATTTATGATAATTTGAGCAAAGGCCATAGAAGCCTTTTTTTAGGAAAAAAATCGTGTTTTTTATCCAAAATAGTGTTCGTTCATGGAGAAATATTAGACTCCCGATTATTAAAGAAACAGTTGACTGATACGGATATACTCATTCATTTAGCTGCCATGGTAACTACACCCTTTGCAAATACGGATCCCCATTTTTTTGAACAAGTAAATCATTGGGGTACCGCAGAAGTCGTCTATGCCGCAGAGGAAAGTGGCGTCTCTAAATTCATCCATCTCAGCAGTACAGCAGTTTATGGTACAGGCGCTGATCTGGCAGATGAATCCACACTGCCCCTACCACAAACTTATTATGGGATATCTAAGCTGAGAGGCGAAACACATGTCAACCGACTGATGGAAAAAAAGAATTCCATCATACTCAGAGGAGGAAATATCTATGGGTTCAGCAAAAGTATGCGTTTTGATGCGGTCATTAATAAATTTATGTTTGATGCCCATTTTACCAACCGAATTCAAATATTCGGAAACGGGAAGCAGACCCGAGCATTTATTCATGTTGAGCACTTAGTAAACACCATAGAGCAATGTGTTTTAAAAGAAGTTCCCACTGGGACTTACAACCTCGTAGACAAAAATTTGCAGATTTTAGAGATTTTAGACGCTTTTAAAGAGTTATACCCTGATTTAGAATTTATTTATGCCAATCAGCACATGAAACTCAGAGAACTCAATGTGAGTCTCAAGAGCAAACTATTTAAATCTATTACCCGGTTTACATCCACCTCTCTATCTGATGAATTGCAAGTATTCAAGTCACAATTTGCCTTCTAAAAAACGAACTCTCGCTTCTTTTGGCACCGAATTATCTAGAAATAAGTGTCGTTTATTTGAGTTGTAGTTAGTTTTGCGAAAAATATAAGACTTTAAAAAAACAGAATGGCCCTATCAACCAAATATGATCCCGCTCAAGTAGAAGATAAATGGTACCAATATTGGATGGATAAAGGACATTTCAAAGCCAAAGTAAATCCCAACAAAAAACCTTTCAGCATTATCATCCCCCCACCTAATGTCACTGGAGTACTGCACATGGGCCACATGCTCAATAATACCATTCAAGACATTCTGATAAGAAAAGCAAGGATGCAAGGATTTGAAGCTTGTTGGGTCCCGGGTACAGATCATGCATCGATTGCAACCGAAGCAAAAGTAGTAAAAATGCTGAGAGCAAAAGGGATTAAAAAAAGTGATCTCAGCAGAGAGGCATTTATGGAGCATGCTTGGGAATGGAAAGAAAAATATGGGGGCATCATCCTTGACCAGTTAAAAAAGTTAGGGGCTTCATGTGATTGGGATAGAACAGCCTTTACCATGGATAAAGATTATTATTCATCCGTTATCAAAGTATTTGTCGACCTTTTTAAAAAAGGTTATGTCTATCGAAGTCTTCGTATGGTCAATTGGGATGTAGAGGCCCAAACAGCAGTATCAAATGAAGAAGTTCTCTACAAAGAGGGGGGTGAAATATCGAAACTTTATTCAGTAAAATATCAAATTGAAAATAGTAGCGAATACATCACCATCGCTACACAAAGACCTGAAACGATCATGGGAGATACAGGGATAGCTGTAAACCCAAATGACCGTCGTTATCAACACCTTATTGGAAAGTCAGCCATCATTCCTTTTGTCAATAGGCGAGTGCCCATCATTGCTGATGAATACGTAACGATGGATTTTGGTACGGGTTGTTTGAAAGTAACACCCGCCCATGATACCAACGACTATGAGATTGGGCTGCGTCACGGACTTAAAATCATTGACACCATTGGTTTAGACGGTAAGCTGACTTCGGCCTGCGAAATTGAAAAATATAAGGGTATGGATCGTTTTGAAGTGAGGAAACAGATCGTCAAGGATATGAAAACGATGAGAATCCTCGTAAATGAAGAAGATTTTAATACTAGAATTGGTAGATCAGAAAGGACGGATACGGTCATTGAACCCAAGTTGTCGCTGCAATGGTTCATAAAAATGAAATCCATCTCAAAGACCGCTCATGAAGTAGTTATGAATGACGAAATTCGGCTTTTTCCACCTAAATTTAAGAATACCTATCACCATTGGATGGAAAATGTCCGTGATTGGTGTATTTCTCGACAGCTTTGGTGGGGTCAACGCATTCCTGCCTATTATTTCGGACAAGGAGAAGATGACTTCGTGGTCGCCGTAAATGAATATGAAGCGCTAACATTGGCTCAAAAAAAGTCAGGTAACCCACACTTGAAGCCATCCGATCTTCGTCAAGACGAGGATGTTCTGGATACCTGGGCTTCATCTTGGCTTTTTCCTTTAGCTGTTTTTGACGGGTTTAGTGATCAAGCATTTGATACTGAAACAGGCAAAATATTACCTAAAAAAAATGAAGAATTAGATTATTTCTATCCTACCGATACCTTGGTCACCGCTCCTGAAATTTTGTTTTTCTGGGTGGCTCGAATGGTCATCGCAGGCTATGAATACACCGGGGAAAAACCTTTTAAAAATGTCTATCTCACAGGAATTGTTCGTGATAAACAGAGAAGAAAAATGTCTAAATCATTGGGTAATTCACCCAATCCTTTGGATCTCATAAAAAAGTATGGGGCGGATGGCGTAAGAACCGGTATGCTCTTCAGCTCTCCCGCCGGAAATGACCTCCTTTTTGATGAAAAACTGGTCGAACAAGGTCAGAAATTTTCTAATAAAATCTGGAACGCTTTTCGACTCATTCAAGGTTGGGAAGTTGAAGAAATTGAGCAACCTAGCGAAAATCAATTGGCCATTCGTTGGTTTGAGTCCAATTTTCAAAAAGCATTGTTAGAACTAGAAGATCACTTTTCTAAATTCAGAATGTCTGATGCCTTAATGACCGTCTATAAGCTGATCTGGAATGATTTCTGCAGTTGGTATCTAGAGTGGATCAAGCCTAATTATGGGGCCCCAATAGATACCAAAACCCATCAACAGACCGTTTCTTTTTTGGAACAATTGATGAAGGTGCTGCATCCATTTATGCCCTTTATTACCGAAGAAATATGGCACAGTTTACAAAGAAGAGGCGCTGATGAGGATTTGATTGTCGCTGAATGGCCAATCTCTCAAAAATTCGATGAACCCATTTTAGCTGATACTTCTTTCCTTTTTGAAATTATCGCACAAATAAGAAATATTAGAAATAAAAATCAACTATCGCCAAAAATCAAATTAATCCTAAATATCAACAGCGAGGCCTCCCTTTTTACGACTATCAACGCTTCCTTAATGAAAATGGCCAACTTGGAAAAAATTTCATTTATCAAAGAAAAACCAGCACAGAGTCATGCCTTCTTAATTCATTCAAAGGAATTTTCTATTGTGTCAGCTAAAACCATAGATCTAGATTTTGAACGTGAAACGCTTCAAAAGGAATTGGACTATACCCGCGGATTTCTTGAAAATGTACTCAAAAAAATGAGTAATGAGCGCTTCGTTAATCATGCGCCTCCAAAAGTTTTAGAGATAGAAAAAAAGAAGCAAGCCGACGCAGAAGCTAAAATTGAAATGCTCATGGAAAGCCTTAGAAAACTTTAAAATCGAGCGGCCATCAACAACCTGAGATCCTTAAAAATTAAGTTGTATTTCGTGGCTAAATGTTGGTTAGAAATACTTCCTTTATAGGCATAAACTCCTTTCATGAACCACTGATTTCTTAAAATCATCTCCTCTATTCCTCCAGCTTCACCCATTTGAATCAAAATAGGTGTTAGAATATTCGAAATAGCAATAGATGCCGTTCTTGGAACTCTAGAAGCAATATTAGGCACACAATAATGGACCACATCGTATTTTCGAAACGTCGGTGTATCCAACGTAGTCAAGCGTGAGGTTTCAATGCAGCCTCCTTGATCAATGCTCACATCTATGACCAAAGAATTAGGCTTCATGTTAGCAATCATTTCTTCGCTAACCACCATCCCATTAACCCCATTTTCTGCACGCATCGCACCAATCAAAACATCGGCGGATTCCAATGCTTTTCCCAGTGACGGATGGTCAAAGGTCGACGTATGAACCTGCCAGCCCACTGCATGCTTTAACCTTCTTAATTTATAAATTCTATTATCAAACACTTGTAAATCAACTCCCAAGCCTAGGGATGCTCGTGTTGCATATTCAGCTACCGTTCCCGCTCCAATAATGACCGCCTTAGTCGGGGGCACGCCCGTTACTCCACCTAAAATCACCCCTGATCCACTATTGGTTTTACTCAAAAGTTCTGCTGCAATTAACATCACCGAACTCCCTGCAATTTCACTCATTGATCTTACGATCGGTAGTCCTCCTACCTTATCTTCAATAAACTCAAAGGCCAAACCAATGATTTTCTTTTCCTGAAGCGCTTTCAAATACTCAATAGATTGACTAGCTGGTTGAAGTGCCGATATCAAAGTAGCCCCCGATGGAATGAGACCTATTTCCTCAATAGTGGAAGGTTCAACCTTAAGTATGACATCGGAAGCGTAAACTGTTTTACGATCATAAACTATCTGTGCCCCTACCTCACTATAATCAGTATCTGCATAATTGGCAGAATTACCAGCAGATGCCTCTACATTTACCTGATGACCATTCTGTACAAGTACTTCTACTGATTCAGGCTTTAAGGATATTCTATTTTCTTGCTTCCCCATCTCCAACGGCACACCGATGCTCAATGATTTAGCTTTTTTATCTCTTTTTGACTGCTTTTCTTGTGGGTAGAGGGCGGCAGCCCTCCCTATTTTCTCAAACCCAGATTTATTTTCTTCTGTCATATGATTCGAAACTGATTTCCCTTTGACTCTCAGAGGTTAACTTAATATTAATATTAAGGTATTTTTCGGGCAACAAGGTAGTGATGTTTTCAGACCATTCGATGAAGCATAAATGATTACTGTAAAAATAATCCTCAATGCCCAAATTGACCGCTTCTAAAATATTTGTTATTCTGTAAAAATCAAAATGATACATAGGGGTGTCATCATTACAGTGGTATTCATTGACGATGGCAAAAGTTGGCGAATGGATCGCATCACTTACCCCTAAAAATTCGCCTACTTTTTTGATTAAGGTAGTCTTACCTGCTCCCATATCACCATTGACACAAATGACTTTATGTTCTTCCAAATCATCGATTATTTTACGAGCAACTTTATCAATCTGATCTAAAGAGTAAATCATTGTTTTTGTCGAAGGGTTATAAGAGGAATCATCATCTCTTCCATACTGATACCCCCATGCTGAAAAGTATCCTCATAAAGATTGGCATAATGATTAAAATTATTTTCATAGGCAAAGAATGATTCTCCCAAGGCAAAAATATAGGATGAAGTCAAATTTAATTTAGGTAATTTAAATACTTCAGGTTTATGCATATGAAATACCGATTTGGGATTAAATCCCAAATTCTTCCCTATCTTAAACCTCAAATTATGGTTGGTATTTCTATCTGCCTTGATTTTGTCAGGTTTTTTGACCCGGATCGTACCATGATCGGTGGTGATCATTACTTTAACCTTTTTTGAAGATAGTTTTTTAAGAACTTCGAAAAGTGATGAATGTGCAAACCACGTTTTGGTCAATGCTCTATAAGCCGATTCATCTGGAGCCAATTCGCGGATCATTTGCATGTCTGTCCTGGCATGTGAAAGCATATCGACAAAATTGTAGACCAATACATTGAGAGGTGCTTTAAGGAGCTCATCTAATTTCTGTTCTATCTGTTTGGCTTCCTGAGTTTTAATTATTTTGTGATAATTGTATTTTACTTCTATTTTGTTCCGCCCTAATTGAGCGGCTAACAAGTCCGATTCAAACTTATTTTTAGAGCCTTCCTCGCTTTCTTTTGTCCAAAAATCCGGATACTCCTTTTCAATGTCTGCAGGCATTAAACCTGCAAAAAGTGCATTTCTTGCATAATTGGTAGTGGTTGGCAAAATAGAAAAATAAGTTTCTTTTTTCTCTATTTCAAATAATTGAGCAATCTCTGGCTCAATTATTTCCCATTGATCCCATCTTAAATTATCAATAACAATGAGAAAAATACTACTCTGTGCAAGTGCCGGGAAAACTTTTTCTTTAAAAACCTCATGAGAAAGTAATGGCCCTTCGGATGAATTCATCCAATCTTCATAATCTGATCGAATATAATTCGCGAATCTTTGATTGGCTTCAGCCTTTTGAGTTCGGAGAATTTCTGACATGTCCTTTTCATTGGTTTCATCAATCAATAATTCCCAACGAACCAATTTTCTATATACTTCAATCCAATCTTCATAATCTGTCGCATCGGCTATTTCATAACCAACATCGGTGAAATTTTGCTGATAGCTTAAATTTGTTTTTTCAGATACTATGCGATTTTTATCCAATAACCTTTTTACAGAAAGTAGGATTTGATTTGGATTTAACGGTTTAATCAAATAATCTGCGATATGTGAACCAATGGCCTCTTCCATGATATCTTCTTCCTCATTTTTGGTGATCATGACCACGGGAATATTGGGATGTGATAATTTAATTGCTCTCAAGGTTTCAATCCCAGATATTCCTGGCATATTCTCATCAAGAAAAATAATATCAAAGTACTGCTTTTCGACCTCATCTAAGGCATCATTACCACTATTTACAGGAATGACATGATAGCCTTTAGATTCCAAAAATATAATATGAGGCATTAATAGATCAATCTCATCATCGGCCCATAAAATTTTATATTGCTGCATTTTTACGAAAATCCTTTTGTATGTTCACACTATAATTGACTCGAATATACTTTGAATAAAAAGAAAATATTTAATGATCCTGTTTATGGTTTTATAAACATACCTAATGAACTCATTTTTGATATCATCGAGCATCCCTATTTTCAAAGATTACGTAGAATCAAGCAACTGGGGCTCTCTGATTATGTATATCCTGGTGCCATTCATACCCGATTTAGTCATGCTTTAGGAGCGATGCATTTGATGAGAAAAACATTAGACAGTCTTCGTGAGAAAGGTCAAATGATTTTTGAAGCTGAATACGAAGGCGCATTAATTGCCATTCTTCTGCACGATATTGGTCATGGTCCTTTTTCGCACACATTGGAATTCAGTCTTTTCAAAAATGTCTCCCATGAAAGCATCACCGCTTGGACGCTTGATGTATTGAATAAAGAATTCGCAGGCAAACTGACCTTAGCCATTGAAATATTTAAGGGTACCTATCCTCGTAAATTCCTTACTCAATTGGTTTCTAGCCAACTGGATATGGACCGGCTGGATTACCTAAAAAGAGATTGTTTTTTTACTGGCGTCCAAGAAGGTACGGTTGGAGCTGAACGTATCATAAAAATGCTCAATGTGGTAGATGATGAGCTCGTCGTTGAAGAAAAAGGAATTTATAGTATTGAAAGTTTTATCAGCGCCCGTAGAATTATGTATTGGCAGGTTTATTTACATAAAACTTCTATTTGTAGTGAAAAGATGCTCATTGAACTCATCAAACGGGTAAGCATCTGTTGGGACAAGGATATATCTATGTCCGCTACTCCTGCCCTCAGTCTGTTTCTCAGCAATGATCTTTCAGCCCAAGATTTCAATAAAAATCCAAAATTACTCGAAACATTTATGGAATTAGATGATACTGATATTTGGGGAAGTATCAAACTTTGGTTAAATCATAAAGATCCCGTCATCAATATATTGAGCAACGCTTTAAAAGATCGGAGGTTATTTAAAATTGAGATACTGGAAGAGCCTCTGAAATCAGTTCAACTAACTGATATCAAAAAAGAGGTTGCAAAAAGGTTAAAGTTGCCCCTTGAGATGACTCATAGTTTAGTCACCCACGGCAGTGTTACCAATGCCGCTTATACTGCAAAGAATCAAACTATAAATATTTTAAGAAAAAATGGAAGAGTAGAAGAAATCACGGCTGCTGTTGATTTGCCCAACATCAAAGTGATGAGTAAAATTGTGAAAAAAAATTATCTTTGCTACCCCAAAATACTATATTTACCGAAATATTTATAATTGGTCAACCCAATGACAAAATGAAAAGTTAAATGAACTTTACCTTAGAGCAAATTGCTCATCTTATAGGAGGAAAATTAGACGGATCAAAAGAGACTAAGGTAAATACTATCAGTTCTATTGAAGATGCTGAAGAAGGAAGTATCACTTTTCTATCCAACCCAAAGTATGAGCCCCTTATTTACGAAACCCAAGCGTCAGCAGTTATTGTTGATGAAAAACTTATTCTAAATAAAAAAATAAATACAGCCCTGATCAGGGTTGTAGATCCCTATGCTGCTTTTACCGCTCTGTTAGAAGCATATGATCAGCTGCTTTCCTTCAACAAGACTGGAATTGAAGAACCTAGTTTCATACATAAAACGGCTACGCATGGATCAGACATTTACGTAGGCGCCTTCGCTTATATTGGGAGCAATGTTAAAATAGGTGATCAAGTAAAAATTTATCCCAATACCTATATTGGTGATGATGTCACTATTGGTCATCAAACTATCATTCACCCAGGGGTTAAAATTTATGCCAAAAGTGTGATTGGAAGTCATTGTACCTTACAGGCAGGAGCGGTTGTGGGAAGCGACGGCTTCGGATATGCACCTCTTGAGGATGGCTCTTATAAAAAAATACCTCAATTGGGCAATGTTGTTTTAGAAGATCATGTGGATGTAGGGGCCAATACGGTGATAGATTGTGCCACCTTTAACACAACGCTAATCAAAAAAGGGGTCAAATTAGATAATTTGATTCAAATAGGTCACAACACCCTGATTGGAGAAAATACCGTAATTGCAGCTCAAACAGGCATCGCTGGCTCTGTGAAAATAGGCGAAAATTGTAAAATAGGTGGACAAGTTGGGATTGCTGGACATTTAAAAATAGCTGCTGAAACGCAAATACAGGCTCAATCTGGAGTTTCAAAAAATACCAAAGTAGCTCAAACCATCTATGGAACCCCTGCCATTGACTTCAATAATTATCTTAGATCCTACACTGTGTACAAAAAATTACCTGAAGTAATGAAGCAGATTGAAAAAATTGAGGAAAAACTTTTAAATTTGTAGCCCAAAACTCAATGAAATTTAATCAACATACAGTTAGCGGCGAAGCAGCCGTCTCGGGCATAGGCTTGCATACAGGCGTTGTGAGCAATATGACTTTCATCCCTGCCAAAATAAACCATGGAATTAAATTTCAAAGAATAGATTTAGATAATCAGCCCACTATTGACGCCGATGTAGACAATGTGGTAGATTTGTCTCGAGGCACAAGTATTGAGCAAAATGGGGGAAGAATTAATACGGTCGAACACGTCTTATCAGCCTTAGTTGCCTTAGAAATAGATAATGTTTTGATAAAAATTGATGGACCTGAGCCCCCCATTATGGATGGTAGTGCGAGACAATTTATGGATGCCATTCTTGAAATCGGCTTACGAGAACAAGCCGCTCCTAGAAACTTCTTTGAGTTACCTCACAGCGTTTTTTATGAAGACAAAGTACGAGATGTTGAAATTATCGCACTTCCCTTAGATGATTACAGAGTCACTGTAATGGTGGACTATAACTCACCTGTTCTTGGAAGTCAGCATGCCTCATTGAATAAATTAACAGATTTTTATGAGCAAATCAGTGATGCTAGAACTTTTTGCTTTTTACATGAAATTGAAGAGCTGTACAAACAAGACTTGATCAAAGGGGGTGATATTTCTAACGCCATTGTAGTGGTTGATCGGATGGTGAAACCAGGTGAACTAGATCATCTGGCTCATTTACTCAATAAACCCAAAGTTGAAGTCGAGAAAGAGGGTATTCTAAATAACGTAAGTCTTAGGTATAAAAATGAACCTGCCAGACACAAGTTATTAGACATCGTCGGGGATTTAGCATTGGTAGGTAGACCTATTAAAGCCCAAATAATGGCTGCTCGTCCTGGGCATGCTGCGAATATTGCCTTCGCTAGAAAACTCAAAAAAATAATCCAAAAAACCTCTCATAGTAAAATACCACAATACGATCCTAAAATACCTCCGGTAATGGATATCAATAAAATTGCGAAAATCTTACCCCATAGATATCCATTTTTACTGATTGATAAAATTTTTCATCTGGATGATGAATCGGTGGGGGGTATTAAAAATGTAACCTTCAATGAGCCTTTTTTTCAGGGTCATTTTCCTGGAAACCCCGTAATGCCGGGTGTCTTACAAGTTGAAGCAATGGCCCAAATTGGAGGTATCTTAGCGCTTAATTCGGTACCAGATCCTGAGAATTATTGGACTTACTTCTTAGGTATCGATAATTTTAAATTTAAAAAAATGGTTTTTCCAGGAGATACCCTCATATTTAAATGTGAATTATTAGAGCCGATCAGGAGAGGCTTCGTAAAAATGTCAGGAGTTGCTTATATTGGGAACCAATTAGTTTGTGAAGGCAATATGACTGCCGTACTCGTAAAAAAAGAATAATGAATAACTCCTCAGCTTTTGTCCATCCCGATGCCAAAATAGGTCAAAATGTAGTTATTGAGCCTTTTGCCTACATAGACAAGGATACAGAAATAGGTGATGGCTGTTGGATTGGTCCCAACGCTTGCATTTGGGAAGGTTCTAGAATAGGTGATAATTGTAAAATTTTTGCAGGGGCACAAATCTCATCGGTTCCGCAAGATTTAAAATTCGCAGGAGAAAAAACCTTGACGATCATAGGTAAAAACACCACTATTAGAGAATTTGTAACCATTTCACGAGGAACCAGTCATAGAAATCAAACCATTATTGGTGAACATAATTTACTGATGGCCTATGTCCATGTTGCGCACGATTGTATTTTAGGAAATCATTGTATTGTATCTAATTCGGTTCAAATAGCAGGTCATGTCTCCTTGGGCGATTATGCCATCATTGGTGGTACAGCAGCCATAAGACAATTTGTGAAAATTGGAGCCCATGTGATGATTGCTGGAGGTTCTCTTGTTCGCAAAGATGTACCCCCCTATGTCTCGGCGGCACGTGAGCCCCTGAGCTACAGTGGCATCAATGCGATTGGTCTGAGGAGAAGAAAGTTTACCACGCAAGAACTTAACAACATTCAAGAGATGTATCGGATTATATATCTGAGTGATTTAAATATTAGTAAAGCGATTAATAAAATTCAAATTGATTTTGAATCCTCAAAAGAAAAAAATCTCATCATAAAATTCATTCAAGAATCAGAGCGAGGTATCATGAAAGGTATTGAATGAGGGTTAAACTTAATAAAGTTGGGAAGAGGTTCAATAAAGAATGGATTCTTAGAAACTTAAGTTTAGATATTCCATCTCAATCTTCTCTAAGCATCACTGGTGCCAATGGCAGTGGGAAAAGTACATTAATAAAACTGATATCCGCCTACATGGAACCCACATCAGGTAATATTCAATATTTCGAAAATAAGAAAACTTACCCCATTGAAAGCATACCTCAATCGATAGGTTTGGCAGCTCCTTATGTTGATTTGATAGAGGAATTCAGTCTAAGAGAACATGTAGAATTTCATTTCAAATTTAGATCTACCCCTTTCTCCTTAGAAGAAATCATAGCAAGAACAAATTTTCAATTTTCCATTGATAAAAAAGTCCAAGATTTTTCTTCTGGAATGAAGCAACGACTCAAACTCGCCCTTGCCATCTTTGCCAAAAATAAATTGCTTATATTGGACGAACCTACATCAAATTTAGATCAGGAAGGTATTGAATGGTATCGTGATCAAATACTTCAAAAAATAGGGACATGCACCATAATCGTAGCCTCAAATCAACGCCATGAATATGATTTTATCTCTAAAAACATCGACCTAAACAATAAGAATACGATCCGCATGAAATCTCTATGAACCATTAGGCCTCATGAATAATTGAAGTGATCATCAGAGCTCTTTTCAACTTCGCTGTTAGGCATTCAATGCCATTTATACCTTGTCTAAGGTCACGGTAGACCCTATCAATCTATCAGTACCCTCTAAGGTAATTCAAGTCACAATATGATGGAAGTCTTTGCAGGCGGTACCTAAAAACAAAAAGATCGGACAAAAAAATAGAGTCGTTTAAATGGATCCTCTTTAATATTTTATTTTAAAAAAGTTCGCGAGATGATCTTAGGCTTTACATCAGTAAAAATAATAACCTTTAAAAGCATTGAATAAATAAAATTATCTTAATTATTTCGATAATGTGATCTGTTTCGCCTGATCATGGAATTTTTGATAATTGAAGTTAAATTAATGTATTCTAACAAAAAAACAATATTTTTAAATGCTCAACGTTTAAATATTATCAAAATAATTATTAATTTTACCAACCATAAAGAAACAATCTTTTTTTTAAAATTTAAGATCACAGTTATGAAAATAATGAAAAGCCTATTCCTCGCATGTACCTGCGCTACCTTGTTAATTTTCGCCAATTGTAGTGGTAGTGGTGGTGATGACCCAGTGGCTGCTCCTACTGCTGCTCAGAAAAATGCAACGCTGCTGGATGGTACTTGGAAACTAAATTCAGTCACAAATGAAGGAAGCCCTAGAGATGAATGGACTGGTTTCACACTGACATTATCATTGGATGACGATTTTAAAGGAGGAAATTATAATACTACAAATATTCCCGATGAGGATACAGAAGGGGTTTGGGCCTCCTCAGGTACATTTACTGCTAGTGAAGATCTTACCATCCTAACAAGAAACGATGGCACGAAAATAACGCTTCAAGTGAGTGCTTCTACTTTAAGTCTCTCTTTCAATATTCCCCAATCTGGTGGTCGAGTTGATGGATTCGCTGGTGATTGGGTATTTAATATGAACCCATCATAAATAATCGAAAGATTAAAAATTTAAATAAAAAGGGCAATTATACAATTGCCCTTTTCTATTATGTGGCGTAAATCATTTGAGTCCGATAAAAATGAGATATTAAGAACGGTTCAATATCAACAAAAAGGTTTTTTGATGCGTCTGACAATATCTAGTGCTATTCGAAATTTCCTCAAAATAGAAAACCCTCTAGCCATTGAAGATGACTTTATTCGTGAATTAAAAAATAAAAGAAATTTTGACGTCTCCTTTCTAAATGAATTCTATAGACTTGCCGCAGATAGCTATCGCTACAGCAGAAGCGACAATCAACTTGAATTTATATGGGATGGCACTCCACACACAGAAATTTACAGAATAGCATGGTATGAGTATTACCAGAAGCTCATAAATGATTTAGCATATCACCCCTTTTTCAATAGACTGATCATTAAAAGTACGGTAATCAATACCCATGAAAATCGAGCCCTAATTAAAACTGCCCTCATTAAAATAATAAAATCTCATTCTGGAGTTAAAGAAACAGCAGTCAAAATCAAAAAAACAGCCTAATCAATTCGATTTATTATTAATGCACAATACCACATACTTTGCATAATTTTCTTTTAGATAAAGGCCTTTTTTTAGGAGGTCTTTTATGACCAAAATAGCTCTTATCTGAATATTGTGGTTTTTTCAATATTTTAACACTCTTTTTTTTATCTTTCACTACCTGCTTCATGCGATCTTCATACTCCTCTTTACCTTCTTTTTGCGTTTTGAAAAAACTATTTTTTCCAGATTTAAAAACCTTGACGCTTTTTTTGTTTTGAGATGAAGTCTCGGCTGAATTATCTACATCACGAGAGTTTTGCGCAAAGATCGAACTCAGAGTAGATATCATCAATAGAATAAAAAAGAATGCTCTTGTCATTAAAAAAATATTTTTAATATAACGCAAATCTATAGCTGATTATTTCAAATACTTCTTTTGAAATAATGTATTATTTTTAAGAATTTATATTTCATCATCCATTAGCCATATTTACTTTATTTTAGCTCCATGAAATTTTTAATAAGTTATTTTTTATTGTTTTCTCTCTTCTGTTCATATGGACAGGTTCCTTCAGAAAGTGAATATTATCGTAGAATGGATTTGGGACAACAGCTCATGATTGCTGGCGACTACCAAGCTGCGCAAATAGAATTTTTGTTCGTACTTGAAAATATGGAAGTTATCCCAACGGATCTCGCTTATCTCTTTGGAAGAAATAGTTTTCATCTCGCCTCTTACAAACAAAGCGTTAATTGGCTCAATAAATATCTACAATTAAAGGGGACTAAAGGTCAATATTATCAAGAAGCTATTCAATATCTGCAATTTTCTGAAGATAAGTATATGGAGCTTCAACGATCCCTAAACCAAGATCAAAGCAATGCCCTTATCGCCTCAAAATATGATTGTGGTGGTCTGAGCAAGATGATTTGTCCCGTATGTAAAGGCTCAGGAGTTATTTTTAAGCAAGGAATTTTTGATATTCACTATCAAACCTGCCCTTACTCCGAAGGAGAGGGTTATTTAAGTTGTAAAGACTACAATCTTTTCATGATGGGTGTCTTGACCCTTCAGGATAGCTTATCTCGATAATCTTGATAGGTAAAGGTCTTTAAAAGCTCAAATCTATCGTCTGCTCCAATGACTCCAATAGAGGGATGACCAATGCCATTAAACATGGTTGTTTTCACCATGGTATAATGCATCATATCCTGAAAGGTTAGGGTGTTTCCAATTTTTAAAGGTTTGGAAAAACTGTAATCAGCTAAAAAATCTCCGGCTAAACAACTGACACCTCCTATATTGTAGCGAAATGCATATTTTTCGGCATGATGAGATCCTTCCATAATTTCAGGCCGATAAGGCATTTCTAAGCAGTCTGGCATATGACAGGTGAATGAAGCATTCATGATGGCCGTT